>JYMV01043256.1_pt1 | contig 14707 bp, 11 predicted proteins | sample 338911 | NCBI WGS metagenome assembly JYMV01 (sample SAMN03354496, study PRJNA234377) | hydrothermal vent metagenome | biome: Deep sea; feature: Hydrothermal plumes at the Eastern Lau Spreading Center, Western Pacific Ocean; material: Seawater | place: Tonga | collected 2009 | depth 2000 m m
TCCTCGTTAAACTTGTTCAAGCTAAAGGGTCTTACCATAAAGCGCCCTCTTTTTTTAAGACGCGACATTGCCGACCCGAGATATTCCGGTATCTTTGGTAATTCCATCCTTAAGGAAACGAGGTCCTTATTTTTTTCCAACCCCCATCCTTCAAGAAGGTTTGAGTAGTAGCGAGGATTATATGGCATTCCTATAACCGGCGGAATATCAAAACCATCTACAAGCAAACCACATTCATGGTTAGTTGATAAATTTACTGGGCCCATGAGTTTGTTGAATTTTTTTTTTTGACACCATTGTTCTGCCTCATCGAGCAATAAATCTGAAGCTTGTTCATCATTTATCACTTCAAACATTCCAAAAAAACCTACCTGTTGAGACAACTTTTTATTGTGAACATGATTTTCGATCAGTGCAACTCTTCCCACAACCGTTTGATTATTAGAAACGACTAAAAATAAATCAACTTTTGAATCTTTGAAAAATGGATTTACTGCGGGGTCTAAGAACTTTTTACGCTCGCTAATTAAAGGAGGAACCCATAGGGAGGAATCGCCATAAATCCCCCATGGCAACTGAATGAACTGTTTTTTATCGGCAGGAGTTTTTACTTCTTTAACACTAAGGACCATTACTGGGGCAAGACACCTATTCTTTTTAAATTCTTCTCAAATGAGATTAAAATTTTGTCCAGATCTCCTTTGGTATGTGCAGAAGTATAACTGGTTCGAATCATAGCTTTCAATGGCGGAACTACTGGAGACACGGCGACACCGGCAAATATTCCGTCGTCAAACAACAGTCTATTCATATATAGAGTAAGAGCTTCATCACCTATCTGAATAGGCACAATAGGCACATGATTGTTGTTTACCTGAATTCCCATTTCAAAAAAAGCTCGCTTAATAAAAGCTGTATTTTTATGCAAGAGTTTTCTTCGTTTCGAATCACTAGCAAGAATATCTAACCCCTCTATAACTCCTGCAACAGAAGCGGGAGGTAAAGCTGCTGTAAAAATAAACGCAGAAGCCTTATGCCTGATGTATTCTGCTATATGTTTTTTTGTAGAAACAAAACCTCCGATTGATCCCAAGCTCTTAGAAAAAGTTCCCACATAAATATCAACATCTTTTTCGATATCAAAATATTCACAAGCCCCTCTTCCATTATCACCCAAAACTCCCATTCCATGAGCTTCATCAACCAATAAACTCGCCCCGTGATTTTTTGCAAGCTTAACAATTTCGGGAAGGTTGGCGATATCACCGCTCATACTGAAAACGCTATCTGTAATAATAAGTTTTCCTCTGATTTGAGAATTTTTTCTGAGCAGATGTTCCAGGTGATCCATATCATTATGCCGATAACGCAACGTTTTTCCTGGGGCAATAGCACAACCCTCATAGATACTCGCGTGATTTTCACGGTCTGAAAAGGCTACGTCCTGTTTTCCCAAAAGACAGGCGATGGTTCCCTGATTAGCCTGAAAACCAGTTGACATAACAATCGAATCTTCACGACCAAGAAAGTTTGAAATATTTTTTTCCAAAGTGCGGTGCAAACTCAATGTCCCGTTAAGAAACCGACTCCCGGTACACCCAATTCCAAACTTTTCAATAGCAGCTCTTCCTGCCGCAATGACCCTAGGGTCTTTGGCCAAGCCAAGGTAGTTATTACTTGAGATGGTTACTACATCCTTCCCATCAATGACTACATGGGAGCTCCCTGTTTTTTCGATTTCGCGGAAGTAAGGATATATTCCTAAATCCTTAGCTTGCTTGGGAGCTTGGTAGTTAGAGCACTTGGAAAAAATCCCCTCATCATTTTCAGTTGATGGGTGTAGGTGACCTTTTTCAAAGTCAAATTTCTCTTTTATCTGTACTATCTTTTTCGCTGATTCGGGATCTATAGAAGATTTCGACATAATTTTCTTGGCGTCAAAACGCCTTCTACTCTAAAGGAAAAATATAAACAATCTCACTACCAATCGACCTAGCCTTATACGAGAAAGATCAATCTATTGTTTTTAAAGTCATTACAAAGCTTTTTTATAGTAGCATTAAAAACACTCTACAAAAAGGACAAAAAATGCCAAGTTCCCAGCTTCTCGCCAAAGGCGAGCCAAAGTGGATAACAAACCACTGGAGTTGCTCTGAAGATATAGGTTTTTTTTCGAAAACTGTTCTCTAAGCCTTTGATGCGTTTTCCCGAGAGAGTGGTATGGCATTTCTGGAATCAGATGGTGTGTGGCATGAAATCTCAGCCCAACAGGAGCCCATAAAACACCCAAAAAACTATTTGGAATATTAACGGAATCAAGAAGTTGCTCGGAGATACCAAGGACCTCCTCTCCAGAATACCGATAGCAATGCGCTGCCAATGTTCGTAATGAGTTTATAAAAAATACCAGCCCAAAAGTAATTAACCAAAGACCAAAAATCTTGTAGGGTAAAACTCCTTCCAACATCAATAATATAAAAAACCATCCATACAGACATGTGGCTATCTCCTGAGCCTGCCACATATCAACAGCATTTAATGAGGAACGCGTCCTTTTATAATTTGGATCAATTGAGAAAGATGAAATTTTTTCCAACACCAAGCTTCTTACACTCTTATTGCAATACGAGAGCGGGGTCAAAAGAACAAAGCGCACAAAAAAGAAAGCCGGCACAAAAAAGGAAGCTAAGGCAAATAAAATAATTTTGCTTCTTCCTTTATCCACAAACGGGAAATATTCACCATCGCCCCTAGTACCATAAAGTTTTATATTATGGTGATCATTGTGAACCCCTTGATATAAAAAAGAAGGAACCATTAAAGGAAAGCCACACAATAAGTTCCACACAACTCGAAACAAACGGAAAGTACCTTTTCGCAAATGGGTTATTTCATGAATAAAAATAGCCGCCCTATAAAAAGAAAAAATTGAAACAAAAAAGAGAACACACTGAATCGGAGAAAAAAAATCAGACCTATAGCAAAAGTAAAAAGAACACCAGCCCAACACAATATGAAATAAAAAATCAACCCAATATATAAAAGCATTGGGCATCATTAAGTCCTTAACTATTTCCCTGGCCTCCCTTATAGGAATTTTTTTTTCTTCCTGAATAGCAGACATAAAAACAACCTAACCAGTTAATTAATATTATTAACCGCAACAAGCCCCACTCCTCGACAAAAAAAAACCAAAAAAATATTAAAACATTCTAAATATCAATCTTAATTTCAGTCTAGTCGGTAGGATTAGCATCGATTTCTTTTTTAAATTTCGTTTTACTTGCCTTACCAAGGTTTAATTCAAACAACGCGGGCAACATAAATAACACACAAATAGTACAAGTGACAATCCCAATCTCTACTATGGTTGCAATAGAGTTTACCCCTGCATGGTGAGCCATATTAAGACTTGCGTACCCCGCCAAGCTTGTTAAAGCAGACTTGACCGTAGCACCCATCGAATAGTCTAGAATATGATGACTTAAGTAAACACAACTCCCGATCATAATGCCTATAATTGATGGAAGCATAACGATATTTATAAAGTTAAGCTTGACTTGGAAAAAAGCCATAATGGCTCCTGTAAAAACCAACCCAGTAAGCAGCGGCATAAAAGTTTTAGCCGCGAGCAAAAAGCTCTGCAGATCAAGAATTAAAATTAGAAAAACAATGACTACGGCCACCACCATTGCTTCCGGGCCTTTTTGCTTCACCCAGTCCATAATTTCGGCTGCCAAAAGATTTTCGTTTAATATCGACACAGACACATCCCCCTCCCGAAGGATACTTTTCACATCTTTTATTTCCTCAGACAACTGATAAACATTTTTCACATTGAAAAAGTTTTTATCTGAAGGTGAAAACATGAGCAACAGAAAATCATCTTTAGCGATAAGTTTTTTTTCTAGGCTCTCGGGGATAGCTGATTCGTCAAATGGCTCAGCGGCAAGCATTTCTTTAAACTTTTCAAACCTGGTGCTCCCTAAAGCAAGCCGTACAATGTCCTTTTCTTCGTAAAATAAATCACGAATTCTTTCAAGAATTTCCTTTTTTGACTCAAACTCCAACCGGCTAAAATTATTCAGTGAATAGTGCATTCCTATGGTTGAATGCTTGCCATTTTTTTCTTTGATCTTCTCCAATGCCTGATGGGTATAAAATAGGTCTTTTTTATTCGAAGCAAGAATAATGGTTGGCGAAAAAGCAAAACCAAAATCGTTTGTACTTTCCGTCTCATATTCAGCCTCCGGAGAATCGCCTCTTAATTTCTGAAAATCATATTCAAATTTAACGTGGGGCAAAAGAAAAAAGCTGATTAACAAGACCGCCAAAAATCCCAATGACAGAAAATAAGGTGTACTAGAATATAGGTTGTAAATTTTTAATATAAATAACCTTGGTTTTGGTTTCCCTAGCCACGCCACTCGATCATAAAAAATCGTTTGGGCAGGAAATATAAAAATATATGTGAAAAAAGCACTTATGATCCCGATAGTTGCAATCTTTCCGAATTCAGCAAACCCAAGAAAATCAGAAAAACTTAATATTGAAAACACACTAATAGTCGTTAACATCGAAATAATTCCAGACCGTCCCACCTGAGTCACTACCATCTCACTTGCTTCAGGAATAGACCCTCCCTTAAGCAATTCCTGCTTGAAACGAATATATAGATGAATCCCATAATCAATACCTAGCCCCATCAGAATTGCCACAAGAAACCCAGAGATAATATTAAGGTGCCCAATAACAAGGCGCGTTACAGCAAACGTATACGTCATTGACAACAACAATGGAAAAATAATGAGAAGAATGGAAAACCAAGATCGCGTATACAGCAATATTATTGCAACCACCAAAAAAGCAGCCAGCAAAGCAGATTTTTCCAAGTCATGCTTAATGAATGTGTTTTCTTCTAAGCGTACTATCAAAGAACCTGTAAGTTTTATTTTCAGGTTAGAAATTTTGTTTTCCAAGCCGGAATCATCGATGGCTCTCTGAATATCATCCACAAAACCCTTAGTGAATGTTGTATCTGCGACCGTCCCTTTTGGTTTTATAAAAATATAATAATTTCTTTGTTTTTTCCCTTTATGAAAAGGGCTGATTTCATCAAAAAACTGGTAGTCTTCAGAAAGTTTTTGCAGTTTTTCTGGATTAAAAAGCTCCTCCCCCACTGAAATTCCTGTCAATTGATCGCGAGCATATTGAATACCCTGATCCACCAGTAGTTCTAGTTGAAGCAATTCGCTTCGAGACAATAAAAGAAGTTGCTTATTATTTAAAAATTCTTTTGGTAATTGTGAGTCGACATATTGTGTCCCGCTAACTTTTTTAAATCGTTGCGATAGCTGACTGATAACTAACGGCGCCTTATCCTGACCTAACCCCTCAAGCACAACTACCAAAGGACCGGAACCACCTGTTTTAGAAACAACTTCGTTAAATTCTTTGATCAAAGGAAGGTCTTTCGGAAGCAAATTATCCATTCGCGAGTCATAGGACAAACCCGTAGAAATATAAATAGAAAATCCACTTAAAAGGAGTGCGATAATCAAAATCCTACCGGGATACTTTTGTGTGATATTTTTAAAACACCACCGTAAAATATTCTTCATAACCGAGAATTCCAATACAAATATTTCTCAAAAAAGATGGGTAAAACTACCCCTTACCACAACATTTTTTATATTTTTTGTTACTCCCGCAAGGACACGGAGCATTGCGACCCACTTTAGGTTGATCTCTAGCGAACGTTTTTGCCGCTGGGGGAGGAGCGGAGGAAATTATTTTAGATTCATGCTCATTATAAAACCACTTTCCCTCTTCTTTAATGAACCTTGACACCTCTTGAAGGGTTTTTTGTTCTCCATTTTCTACATAATGTGCTATGAAACTGACCTCCCCTTCCTCGTCACAGGAATCACCTTTTTTAGCATCGAGAATGTCAAGCTTTGTCCAAGAAATCTCATCATGCATAAATTTTGTCTTATACCATGCACTCAATTCCTGACCATCAGGGTATCTGGTTTGCTCCAGATAACTCCATAGCCCTTTTGCAAAAGCGGAAAACCTAGACCGCATTAAATCTTCTGCCGTATCCGCTGGACTCGCGCCACGAATTAACGGGCCACAACAATCCGTATACGGGAATCCCGTCCCACAAGGACAATCTTCCATAACAATCCAGCCCTCTCCTTTAACTATCTTTTAGGGAACATCGGAATATCCGCGAATGGGTCAAACCCACTTTTGATTTTTCTCCAATCCATTTTCCCCGACTCTTTCTCAACCTGTAGAGCATCAAAGGGGAGCAGGATCAACTCCTTCTCCATGTTTTTTAAAACCCTTGATTTGAGATCTTCAGGGTTCTCCACTAAGAGCAACTTGATCTTTCGGTCTTGATTTTTTATAAATCGCTCCACTTTCAAAGCAGTCCCAATAGTATCGAACAGCCTCCAACATTGAGCGATTTTAATTGGCTTAAAGCTACGGGTGTATCTTGCACTCTGTTTTCCGTTTTTATGCTGATAGTAACGAATGGCAAGGTTTTTTGTGTAACCGGTATAAAATGAACCGTTCTCGCACTCCAACAAATATAACCAAAAACATCGATCGACTCTCACAGCATGACCTCGGTTAGTTTCGACCTTATTACTCAAGTACTTCCGTTCACAATACCACGATACAACGTAATCTAAAATGAGCCAATAATATTTATCAACTGTTCAAGAGATAATATAAAATAATCTGGGTTTTATTTTGAAGGAATGACCGTGAGGGTTATTGAGTTCAAAAAAGAAGAGTAAATCGCTTTAACAAATCAATCCCTAAAAAAAACCCTTCCTCTCGAGAAAAAAGGAAGGGTTTTTTGAAATCAAAAGGAAAGGCATATGCTTTTCAAATAAAACAAGCTCTCTTCATACTCGTCTTACCGGCTCTTTACACAAAGTTTCCCGGTCAACTTGCTCTCCTATTCCTGATATTTTTTTTCCCGTTTACAGGTTTTCCTGGTGAATGGTTTCGTGAAAAAGAAAAATCTTTATTTTTTCCTTCAGAGCGCACGGTCGACTTATTTCTATTCCCTCTCCCCCTACCGTCGGAAAAATTTTTAGAACCAGATTTTCTCACTCCGGTTTTTTTATTAGCTATAGATTGAGCATGGAAGGGGTGATTTTGGTCAATATTTAAAGAGCAACAGATTTCTAACTCGATCTTTCTCAAATAAGATTTTTCACCAGCATCGCAAAGCGATAAGGCAATCCCATCGGTACCTGCACGAGCTGTCCTTCCTATCCTATGAACATAACTCTCAGCTTCCTTCGGCAATTCGTAGTTTATAACATGAGTGATCCCATCAACATCTAATCCACGCGATGCGATATCTGTTGCAACCAGAACTCTCACTCTTCCGGACCGAAATTTTTCTAGCGCCTGCAAGCGCGCAGACTGTGATTTATTCCCGTGAATTGCCTCTGTGGGAATTTTCACCTTGCTCAATCTCTTTGCTATCCTATTAGCCCCATGTTTAGTCCGAGTAAAAACTAGCGCCCGTTGAATACTTTCATCTTCTTCTAGAATAAATTCCAATAAGTCAGATTTGTTTTCCCGGTCCACGAACAAGACTTTTTGTTCAATTTTGTCAACCGTACTAGATGGAGGGTTGACGGTAACTTTCACCGGATCACTTAAAAAATTTCTAGAGAGCTTGACGATTTCGCTTGGAAGCGTCGCCGAAAATAACATAGTCTGCCTACTGGATGGAATAGCCGAACAGATTTTTTTGATATCAGGAAGAAACCCCATATCCAACATTCGATCCGCTTCATCCAAAACAAGAACTCCAACCTTATCTAAACGTAGTTGCCTCTGGTTTAAAAGGTCTAGAAGCCTTCCAGGAGTAGCAACTAAGACATCCACACCGCGCGATAAAGCACGTATTTGTAAAGCGGGTCTAACACCACCGTAAATTACTGTCTGTTTGATTCTAAGGTGGCGCCCATAAACTCGAAAACTTTCACCAATCTGAACAGCCAATTCTCTGGTTGGCGCAAGTATTAAAGAGCGAACACCTTTTGGCCCTACAACTTCCCGGTTTTGCTCTAGCCACTGCAGAATCGGCAGAGCAAACGCCGCTGTTTTTCCAGTTCCTGTCTGAGCGCACCCCAATAGATCTCGACCTTTTACAAGATAGGGAATAGCTTGCTCCTGTATAGGCGTGGGCAGAATATATTTTTCTTCATGAAGTGCTTGGCAAATAGGATTAATAAGATCTAAAGTTTTAAAACCCGTTTGCACTGATTGAATAGATGAATTTGCTAACATAATTTCCTTTTAAATAAAAATAAATGGGGACTGACACAAGCATGCACAACCATTAAAGCTTGGCCGAGACAACAAGCACCGTCTTAATAAATGTGATTGACTTTTTGTCGTTGAGAAAAATGGAGGGAGGGGAGGAAGTTAAACTCAAACAAGGATCGTATTAAGACCCGCATCTCTCAACCTAAAAGGAAAAGCTCTCTTCTATTCAGCACCACTAATTCTCCTGACGGCTTCAACCAACAACCGAAGGTTAATAGTACCCTAACTGAGAGTGCAATGCCAACCTTAAATTGATGACAAGATGAAAACCTTTTAATATAAAGTCTTTAAGTAGTGTATTCCCTTAGGCTTTGGCCATCTTGCTCAGTAAAGTCGTAAACTATAATAATTTTATCTGAACATTTAAGGATCCAAATAACTTCCCAAAAAGTCTCGAAAAACTTCCGTTGATCTTTAATTGGCTGCTTTACTTTCTCAAAAGAATCAATAGTTTTAAAAATCATAAAAGTCATTCTTTAGTGAAAAATTTGCTAATCATTACTATTGTAAATTCAAATCAAAACACATTAGAATATCAAAATCTTTCTAGGAACAAAGAAAGAAAACCATTATAAAAGGATATACTGTATAAAAATCTATATTAGGTTGTCCCGGGGTACTAACACCAATACCTGCAAACCTATTTTAAAATCCAAGCATCTAATATCAGGTCACTCCTAATTAAGGATCTTTATTTTGGAAATATTACGGATAGAAGAAACACCAAACCCAGCGGCACTCAAGTTTATAATGGAGGGTCCGGTCGTAGCTAATGGTTCTCTTTCTTTTTCTTCAGGAGAGGACGATGACGAATATACGGGAGATAATCCTCTGGCTCAGGCCTTATTTAAGGTAGGTGCTATAGAGTTATTCCTTTGCCAAAGTTATGTCTCGGTCACCATGTTCTCCCAAAAAGCGTGGGAGCACTTCATGGATGACGTGAAAAGCGCGATCAAAGAAAATCTTCTTCCACCAGGAGAAAAACCTCCTAAAGAAGAAAAAAAGGTTTCTTTCGTCGGAACGATTGATCGCGAAGCTTTTCCTCATCTTCCTAATGATGAAAAACAATCGATCATCGAGTCTTTAATGGACGAGATCATTCGGCCAGCCCTGGCCAATGATGGAGGGGGTCTCGAAGTAATCAAGGTAGAAGACAATAATGTCGTCATCAAGTATCAAGGTGCTTGCGGAAGTTGCCCAAGCTCAACTGGAGGGACTCTAGCGGCAATAGAGAGAGCTTTAAAAGGCTACTGTGACCCGAACTTGGAAATTACGATAAGCAGTTCTTAATCTATTCTTACCCCTTAGGGGTAAGGGTAATCATCAAAAGGATTTTAAGTTGATCGTAAAAAAAAATAACCGGTTTGCAGTGGAGTGCCAAATCAAAATATCTGCTGAGTGCTCCCAAACTGGCGAGTACTGTGATACCGAAGAAGAAGCAAAGGAATGGGTAGAAGATGAGTTCTGGATCTTCTCGGGAGAAGGTTGGATTTGTCTAAAATGTAACGAACAAATTTTGAGAAACTTATCGAAAATCAAACCCCTGATCAATTCCTAGAAGACTTTTATAATTACCCACAATCAATTGCTCTTTGCACTAAGACAACACCTTATCTTTATCCTATAGTGGTTTGAAAAATACCTCGAGTAACCAAAATTAAAAAGGACCTGGCAAAAAATCACCAGATCCTTTAAAAGTTTTTACTAAATCAAAACTAAAAAACTTGGAAGCAAATTAGACTAATCTTAATTCAAACTATCAAGTATCGAATTAAAAGTTGGGCTACGACGCATGGCCTGTGCGACTTTTTCCGGGTCTGTTCGGAAGTAACCGCCAAGGTCTTTGGCCTGTCCATTGCTCGCATTCATTTCATCAAAAATAGTGCCCAGTTTAGCTTCAAGTTGTTCAGCGACGGGAGCAAACTTTGCTTTAAGATCCGCATCGTCATCTTGAGCTGCCAGTTCTTTTGCCCAGTATAGTACTTCGTAAATATGAGTACCTGCGTTATCTAAATCGCCCACCGTACGACCAGGAGATTTTTTATTTTCCATCAATTTTCCGGTAGCCCTATCCAGAGTTTCGGCCAGCACCTGTGCTTTGGTATTTCCCTTTACCTGTTTTAAGTGCGCGAAAGATTCTGAGAGTGCAAGAAATTCACCTAGAGATTCCCACCTCAAGTGCCCTTCTTTAACAAACTGCTGAACATGTTTGGGAGCAGATCCACCAGCACCAGTCTCGAAAAGGCCGCCACCTTGAATCAGAGGAACAATGGATAACATTTTTGCACTGGTTCCCAATTCAAGAATCGGGAACAAGTCTGTCAAATAATCCCGTAACACGTTTCCCGTAGCGCTAATGGTGTCTTTTCCTTCTTTCGCCCTTTTCAATGAATGATTCATAGCATCGACAGGAGACATGATCGAAATATCCAGACCATTTGTGTCGTGGTCCTTTAAATAGGTATTTACTTTTTCAATCATGTTAGCATCGTGCGCCCGGTTTTTATCGAGCCAGAAAACTACCGGGGTTTCAGACAATCGAGCTCGCTTAACAGCCAGCTTAACCCAATCTTGAATGGGAATATCTTTAACCTGGCAGGCACGGAATATATCGCCTTCTTCAACGACAATTTCATGCAAAGCGTTACCCGCTCCATCGAGGACACGAACCGTACCATTGCTGGACATTTCAAAAGTTTTGTCATGCGATCCATATTCCTCAGCTTTTTGTGCCATGAGGCCAACATTGGGAACAGTTCCCATCGTGGTGGGATCGAATTCGCCATTCTCCCTACAAAAATCAATCGCTGACTGATAAATACCCGCATAACTATTGTCGGGAATCATAGCCAGGGTATCGGCTTCCTTTCCAGCGGGATCCCACATTTTTCCAGAGGTCCGGATCGCAGCAGCCATTGAAGCGTCGATAATAATGTCACTGGGAACATGTAAATTTGTAATCCCTTTATCCGAATCTACCATTGCTAGTTCAGGACCGCTTTCTATGCACGCCTTGATGTCTGCTTCAATTTCTGCCTTTTGGTCAGCGGGCAAGTCCTTGATCTTTGCATGAACATCACCCAAGCCGTTATTTGCATTAACACCGAGTTCTTTGAAAAGTTTTTCGTGTTTGGTAAAAACATCGTCAAAGAAAACAGTCACGCCATGACCAAAAATGATGGGGTCGGAAACTTTCATCATCGTAGCCTTCATGTGAAGAGATAAAAGAACACCCTGTTTTTTCGCCTCGGCAATAGAATCCTTAATAAAACTGCGGAGAGCCGTGCGGCTCATCTTCGTTGCATCGACTAAATCGCCTGCACCCATTGCAATGTTGTCTTTGAGTAAGGTGGTATTCCCATCTGCATCCACAAACTCAATCTTGCCTTTTCCTGCAGCCTGATCAGAAATAACAGCAGACTTTTCATTAGAAAAAAAATCACCACCATTCATATGAGCAACATTGGTTTTAGAGTCTTTGGACCATTTGCCCATTTTATGCGGGTTGCTTTTTGCATAATTTTTCACTGAAACCGCTGCTCTACGATCTGAGTTGCCCTGTCGAAGAACCGGGTTTACGGCACTACCTTTAACCTTATCAAACTTTGCCTTTATTTCTTTTTCCTCGTCCGTTTTTGGATCTTCCGGGTAATCTGGCAAATTGTAACCCTGAGACTGAAGCTCTGTAACAGCGGCTTGAATCTGTGGATTAGATGCACTGATATTAGGTAGCTTGATAATATTCGCATCTGGCTGCATAACCATCTCACCTAGAAGAGCAAGGTCATCCGGTTGTTGTTGTTCTGGCGTTAGACGTTCTGGAAACTGCGCAATAATCCTGCCTGCAAGAGAAATATCCTTTGTCCCGATCTTAATGCCAGCTACCCCTGCGAATGATTGAATAATTGGAAGAAATGATCCGCTCGCAAGTTCTGGAGCTTCATCAACTTTAGTGTATATGATATCTGGCTGTTCCGACATTGCTTTTACCCCAATTAATGAAAGTTACTTGGATATATTAAAATTTAGTTTTGAAAGAAGGAATGATCGAAGAAAATCGCATTGCTGTCAACTGTTTTCTGACACTAGACATTAAACTTTGTTAAGAAAAAATCTGACTACGGTTGGCTACCCAGATAACACAGTTGGTTATCCTCAAAAAGCGTACATTCCCAACGGTAAACACAATAAAACTTACCCTCATCAAGGGTATGTATTTGAAGTTGCACCTAAACACTAAAGGTTTTTGACGATAAAACCAGCATCACAGAAATAAATGAACGTTGCCCCTAGTCCCCTATGAGTTCATTTATTCTTTCTTGCGTCGCAGGGTGAGTTGAGAAAATGGAGGCTGTTGCAGAACGATCCGAACCATCAAGGTTTTCCTTCATCCAATAAAGAAACTTCACATAATCAGCTTTGGTCAATCCAGTTTTCTTAATGTATTCAACTGCCAATTCGTCAGCACTTAGTTCGAATTGGCGACCGAAAGAATTTGTTATCGCAGGGTTAACGAGATGATCTAAATAACCCAATCCAGGCACAAATGTGCCTGCTGCGGACATTACAGCAGAAGTAAATGTTGATATCCCTACCTTGGAAAAATAATGATTACTTTTCAAGTGGGCCAGTTCATGAGATATAACGCATATTCTTCCCGTCTCACCTAAGTTTCTTAAAAGGTTAAAGGTAATGTTAATCTCCCCACCCGTGTTCACCCAAGCATTTGAAAAATTCGCCTTATGCAGAACGGGTTTATAAAATCCTAGTTCATCAGGAAAGTTTGCAACAACCACTCTATTTATTGATTGCCCCCAAACTTCCATGGCATTTAAACAACTCAGGCTACTTCTGGGATGGCAGATTTGGGTATTGGGACCAGCGCAACTGGCCACAAAAAGAAAAAGTAATAAGAAAATAATTTTAGATTTATAGAAAATTCGCACTTATCACACTCTTTTTATTCATTTCCTTATTTAGGATTCAGGATACTCTTGAGTCTTTCTGGAGAAACCTTGAATTCCGTGGCAAACTCTTCTTCCTCAAGTCCACTAGCTTCAAATGCTTTCTTAATCGCTTTATCTTCGTTCTTAATGGCCTCATCTAAAAAACTTTTCAGTTGCTCGATATCAATCCCAATTTCTTGAGCATATTTTTTTTTCTTGATTCCTTTCTCCACAAATGCCTTCTGAAGAGCTTCTAAACGATTGTCCCTTCTCCATTTCCACGGTTGTATTGGATTTTTATCACTCCACAAACCCACTTGCTTTTTTTTAGCTACCCGTTCAGCACTAGAATAAGACTTTCTGTCTTCCTTAGATTGCTCGTTCTGATAACGTTTATAGTGCCATGCCATCCCCGCTTTAATTTGCTCTAAACCAACATCCAACGTTCGGGCGCACTCAATTGACAAGCAAAATGTATTTCCTTTCGAGCCAACCAGTACCTTCCCGACAATTCTTCCATAACGATCATGTTTAGAGTATTCGACGGTAATTCCCTTATCATGAATGAGCCATCTTAGACCCTTAGTAGATTCCTTACCATAAGGCTGATCCCCTTGTTCTGGAGCATCTATTCCTGCCAATCGAATTCGATGCTTAAAACCTTTGTCATCAACCATAGTAACTGTATCCCCATCAACTACCTTAACAACTGTACCTTTAATGGTTTCGGCTGAAAGCGATGAGACTATGGTAAACAAAAAATGGAACCCCACGATAACAATTACACGATAATCCATATTCATAGGAAAAATTTTAAAAAACCAAACAGAAAAACTATCTTACGCCAGTCGTAACAGGGGATCAATAGAAGGTCTAAGAGGCCATTTCGCAACAATAAGGTATTCTATTGATTTATCGGTTTTATTAGGAAAGTGCGGACTAGTGTGCAGACAAAAATCTAATGATACCTATTGAGTTAAGCTTTATTAATAGTTAAAATGTTTGTTGTTTTCTACATTAATCAAGAACTAATAAAATAAATCGCACAACAAAACATCTCCTAAGGTCCAAAAAAATCCTAAAAACGATAATATAAGGTGTCTTACACACTGTTCTCTAACGACAAAGGAGTTCGTTGAAAAATGAGAAAAAAAATTATTTTTCTAGGCTTGGTTGTTTCGATTTTTAATTTAAGCTCTTGTAGCACTATTTTAATTAAACCGGAAGGTCCTATTGGGGGCGTTAATTACAGAGTAACCGGCGAAAACCACGGTGAAAAAACCGTAGAAATTATTGCCCAAGAAAAAAACGAACTTTCACATTGGTTATACCTAAGTTGCGATTATATTTTTGGCTGCTATATGCGTTGCGAAGGACCTACCAACTCTTGCATG
>JYMV01027635.1_pt1 | contig 14704 bp, 16 predicted proteins | sample 338911 | NCBI WGS metagenome assembly JYMV01 (sample SAMN03354496, study PRJNA234377) | hydrothermal vent metagenome | biome: Deep sea; feature: Hydrothermal plumes at the Eastern Lau Spreading Center, Western Pacific Ocean; material: Seawater | place: Tonga | collected 2009 | depth 2000 m m
GAACCCTGCAAATTATAATTATAAGCAGCTTTTAAACTGTATAAATTACTGCACGTATTGATCCCAGGTAAACTTTGGATATCGTTGTACCTCATCCAAAGGTATTGCAGTTCTGTTTTTCCCATAAGATCTATTGCATTAAGAACCGCATCATTTCCCACAATTGCAATTGCCTGAAGACTATCACTGCCAGAAATATTGAAGCTTGTTAATCCAACTCCGTCTTTACATTTTAACAGCTTTAATCTGGGACAATTAGACGCATTCAACCCGGTTAAAGCATCCATTCTTCCCATATGTATATGTTGTAAATTAGGCAGGTTACTAAAATCCAAATCAGTGGTAAAATCACTTTGAGCAAACATAACGTATTCCAGTTTATTTAAACCACTTACCGTTAGTCCTGTAATTGAATCCTGGCTTCTTAGATCAACTGCATACAATTCAGTTAAGCCAGAAAGATCAATATATCCGATCAGATGCGCATCTACCCCATTCCCTATCCATCCGGGGTATGCTTTGTCAAAAGGGAGTGTGCCATGAATCGATCCCGAACCAGCACCTGCAGCCCACCCAGACCCGAATAAATCAAGTTGTACAACACGTCTTGGTGTTGCTGTATTCCAAACTACTCCCAACCACATCGTAGGGTCAGGATCTGTCCAGTTCAATAGATTGGATACCGCAAAATTATTGTTCATCATGTTCTGAAGAATTGCTACATCTCCGGGATCAAACTGTGCTTTTAGGCTTTTAGAGGGGACGAATATTAAGCCCGCCAGTAAAACAAGTGTGTAGAATTTTTTCATAAGTGTGTATTTTAATGTGTCCGAAGAAAATAAAAATAAGTAATTTTCCGCTGTCGCGCAATACTTCTGAACAGTTTCGTGCGAGATTTAATAATATGGTAATCGATCGTTAAAATGATAGAGATAGAAGAATTATCCAAAAGACTATTGAATGAAAACCTGGAAGACCCACAATTACTGGCGGATACAGGACATTTTCAAAGTAAGAAATTATTGCCCAACGCAAACGTCATAAAAATTGGCGGTCAGAGCTTTATCGATAGAGGGAAAAAAGCCGTTTTCCCATTAATACAAGAGATCAAGGATAATCTTCCCGACCACCAGATGATCATTGGAACCGGAGCAGGAACAAGAGCAAGACACGCGTATAGTGTGGGAATAGATCAGGGAATGCCAACGGGTGTTCTGGGGTTACTCGGAACGTTCGTAAGTATTCAAAATGCCAAAATGATCCACTATCTGCTAACAGAATACGGAGTACCGTATATAGAGCCGGGTGGCTTTTCTCAATTACCCCTTTATTTAAAGGAGAGGAATGCCGTGGTGTTTTTTGGAATGCCTCCTTATACCTATTGGCAGAGAAGTCCTGAAGTTGGGAAGATCCCCCCTTATCGTACAGACACCGGTTGCTATTTGATCAGCGAAGTGTACGGTACAAAAAACATGATCTATGTGAAAGACGTAGAAGGTCTGTATACCAACGATCCGAAAAAGGATAAAACCGCTACATTTATTCCGCAAATAACCGCAGAAGAATTAGCCGAAAGAGATCTCAATGATGTGGTAATTGAACGGGCCGTAATAGAGATGATGAAGAACGCCAAGAACGGAAGACAGATCCAGATCATCAATGGTCTTGTTCCTGGAAATCTTACGAAAGCACTGAATGGGGAAAAAGTAGGAACAATAATAACTGCAAAATAGATGACACACAACAATCACATAGATTCAATGTTCATGAGGGAAAGCCTTTTGGATAAAGAGGTAATGAAACGGGGTGCGGAAACACCCACTTTTAGAATGCTGCCCGATGTTCATATCGTAAAAATAGGAGCATCCTCTTTTATCGATAAGGGTCGAGAAGTTACCTATCCCATAGTTGATAAAATTCGCGATATTCTTAAAAAAGAACGCCTGGTCATCAGCACAGGGGGAGGAGCGAGAAGCAAACACCTTTTCTCCGTCGGATTGGACCTGGAGATGCCAACAGGGGTGCTGGCGCAATTGGCTGCTGAGGACTGCCTGGGTAATGCACACATATTGGGAACATTATTATCACCCGAGGGTGTTATTGCTATTCCGCCCGAATCAATAGGTCATCTGTTGCCCCTTTTCTTAAAAGCTGCCCCCGGAGTAATTTACGCTGGTATGCCCCCGTATTCGCTTTGGGAACATCCTTCAGCCAAAGGAAACATCCCCGCACACAGAACGGATGTCGGGCCAATTATTCTGGCAGAAACCTTTGGGTTTAAGTCGGTAACGCTTGTTAAGGATGTCGATGGTTTGTATGAAGAAGATCCCAAATTAAATCCAAGCGCGAACTTTATTGATAAAATAAATGTAGCCGACCTGGAAAAATTAAATTTAAGAACACTGCCGATCAACCGGGTAGCCATAGATATTATGAAAAACAATAAGCTGTGCAACAGTTTCCAAATTGTAAATGGAAACAACCCCGACCTGATCGAAGCCGCTATTAACGGCGAACATGTGGGAACAATTATCCATAATAATAACTATGAACGAGATTGAGCTTCGTCATATAAACTTTAAATACACGAATGGTCCTTCGGTTTTTGAAAACTTCAACCTTTCCGTTGAACCGGGTAGTTTTATTTTTCTTCTGGGTTCGAACGGCAGCGGCAAGAGCTCTTTGCTAAAACTTGTTCTGGGTGCGGTTACACCAAATAATGGCGCTGTTTTTTTTCGCGGTGAAGAAGTTAAAAGTATTAAGCGTCGGTCAAAATTGATCGGTTACATACCTCAGAATTATGGTTTGGATAATGAAATGTATGTGGACGACATCCTTAAATATGTTGGCAGTCTTCACCAGCTTTCTTCCAAAGAACTTAGAGATAGAAGAGCATTTCTGATAACTGCTCTTGACTTAAACAACATTATTGATAGAAAAGTTAAAACACTATCCGGAGGGCAAAAACAGCTGGTCAATATTGCTGTTGGACTTATTCATGATCCGGACATATTATTGATCGATGAACCATTCGTTGGTTTGGATTATGGCATTAAATCGAAGATCATTTCCTTTCTTAATTCCATAAACAAGACCATTATATGTGCGTCCCACGATATTGAAATGGCAGAAAATAATGCCAGTAAAATACTATTGATAAATAATGGTGTAACTGAAGATTACAGGGCGCCGAAGGAAATTATAGAAGATAATCCGTATTATCTGGAAGAAATTGATTTTAAAGAGCAATTCGAAGCTCCCTGGGAATTCAGTAGTGAAATATCCTCCAGTAAGCACCACAACAGATTGATCCTGTCGTGTCCCAATAAAAAGGAATTAATTGATGAAGTTGATTCGTTCAAACAAGAATTTCACAGCAAAATATCGAGCACAAGGATCGGCCAAAACAATTTGCAATCGACATTGGTTGGTTTTAATAATTTCTCTTTGAACGACAAAAAAGGAGAAAAAAAGATAAAAAGGAAGAAATAACGATATGGGCATCATACTATCGGGATATTATATTTGTTTGAGGATGTGGAAAAAGCTCTATTACCGGCCCATCCATCTTGTATTCTCGTTCATACAGCCCTTGTTCTGGCTTACGATCTTTGGCTTTCTCTTTGAGAAAAAAATGTTTGCCGAAGGGGGTGAATATTTATCGTATCTACTGCCAGGAATATGTGCCATGACCGTTTTGCAGTCGAGCTCGCAATCCGGTATCTTATACATAAAAGACTTTCAAACCGAATTTTTTGGAAGGTATAATTTTACGCCACTCTCAAAAGTAGTTGCTCTGTTCTTTAAAATTTTTGCCGACTACACAAGAATATTGGTTCAGGTTATCGTAATCCTGATAATAGGTCGTCTGATCGGAATAAGCGATTTAATTATAAATCCAGAAAGTATTCTTACACTTATGGGTGCAACTTTTCTGTTTACCTATTTCTATGCTTCAATTGCATGTATTATTGCCTTAAAGACCAAAACTTCGGAGCTGATGGCAACCTTCGTTCATTTATTCAACCTTCCAATAATATTTACGAGTACCGCCCTAATTCCCAATAAGGGATTGCCCGGCTGGCTCGAAAGCATTGCCAAATACAATCCACTGTCGCATCTGAGCGATGTTTTAAGAAATGCCATTATTCAAACCGATTTTGAAATTGCGAGCGTGGGTAATAGTTTTTTGATTCTTTCGTTATTGGCTCTAATATGTTTTGGCCTTACGGCTATATATATTCACAAAATTAAATACGATTGACCCATTATGAAACGATTATTTCTAACTGTAACAGCACTTACGTTGCTCGGCAGTATAAATCTCCATGCACAAAACACGGTTTGTTTTAACATTGTCGCAAACCCAAATTCTTCCGATCCTGCCCTTGGGCTGTTCACAAAATATGTAGATGTATTTGGCTGCGGAATATACGCCGAAGCGTCTGTTTCGGACGATAAGGTTCTCCATGCAGCTGCGGTGTGGGCCGAATTGATCGATAACGATGAAGACGGAATTGTAGACGACCCGGCTTTACTTGCTGAACTGCAAAGCAAGCAGGCCCTGATGCCGATCTTCCAAGCGGATGGCAATGCAGCAATGAATAGTTTTATGAACAATTACAATGGGAACGGTGTTTCTGCTGTACTGTGGCAATCCGAAATTGACCCGACCCAGACAGGGCATTGGGGAGACGATGCATCGGTAGAAGAAATATTGCATACCATAAACGCAGTAGGCCATGTTAATGTGTATCCTACAGCTTTTGGTCTTGCTCCGAACTCTTCTTTGTTGAGTGCTGCTATGGATGTTGCTCGTGGAGGTCAGTTCACAAGTGTTCCTGCATCCTATCCGGCAGCTGCGTGGTACCACTACGATGATGCGAGCTGTGATTATGAATGCATGGCGATCGAATATCTGTACTGGATGATCGTCAGCAATATGGGCATTCTCGATGACGCTGCAACATGCACAGGGATCGCTAATGAATGGGAACCTTGCACACAAGCCCTGCTCCAGTCTACCGACTTGTTGGGTTATGCACTGATCACCGATGGAGCATACAAGCTTGCCCAAAATGCTCCCGATGGCAATTACTGTCCGGGTGGATTGGGTGTGAATGCATTGGATCAAGGTGCATCATTCAGCATCTTTCCAAATCCGGCAACGCAAAATACAATAACCGTAAAATTCGATGAAAAGAACCATGGTGAAGTCATCAACATACGGGACGTTTTTGGAAAGATCGTTGCAAGCGAAGTGGTTTCGAACCAGTCAAAACAGATCAATATCAGCGGATTATCGAGCGGTATCTATTTTGTAATTTGCGGTGCTGCAAATGCAAAATTAATCGTACAGTAGCTCTGGCCTTTAATTTATTGGGGACTTGAATACAACGTTTAATCGCTGATTGCTTTTGTAATATTCTTCAGATTATTTATCTTACTGCTTCGGTTTTAAGTGGAACGATTACACACATCTCACTGTTTTATGGAAACAAGTGTAAAGGACGCATCAGGCAACAGATCATTTCGCATCGGAATGATCGTTCCGAGCTCAAACGTTACCATGGAGAAGGAGATCCCCCAAATGCTTCGATCCTTTGAGGATTCAAAGTCTTTACAATTTACATTTCATTCGAGCAGGCAAATGGCACCCCAGGGCCCTACCCTATCTTTCATTTAACCCCCGAAAAAATAATCATCAAAAGAAGTGGCCCCGGTGAAGAAGAAATTAAACGTAAATTGCCGGACTATCTCTTTGAGTGATACAATACACAAGCCGAAATTCAACATGAATACACCCCGACATTTAATGCTCAAGATCCTCATCACCGGTATTTTTATTTATATAATACCGTTCGTATTCGGACAGAATTATGGTGAAAACGGAATGGTTGTTTCGGACAATACCATTGCATCAAAAATTGGTGTTGAAATATTAAAAAAAGGAGGAAACGCAATTGATGCATCAATTGCCACGGCTTTTGCCCTGGCCGTTACGCTCCCGCAGGCCGGAAATATTGGAGGTGGGGGATTTCTGGTGTACATGGATGCACAAAGTGCAGTAACTACCATTGACTTTAGGGAGAAAGCACCCCTTGCCGCAACCCAAAATATGTTCCAGGATGAAGAAGGCAAACTTATTTCGGGATCCAATCATGAGGGCCTCAAATCCGCAGGTGTTCCAGGCACCGTTGCAGGACTCTTCCTTGCGCACAAAAAATATGGGATCCTGCCTTGGTTTGAATTGGTAGATCCTTCCGTTGCACTCGCAGAAAATGGTTTTCCGATGACCTGGTCGCTTTATCATTGGGCACAGACAATTTCCGGCTGGGATAACTACATGGATATTATGGTGGATTATTTCAAAAACGATGAAGGAGAAATAACAGAGCCCGGAAAACTATGGAAACAGCCCGCACTTGCACACACACTGATGTTGATCCGGGATAAGGGAAAAGCCGGATTTTATGCCGGGGAAGTTGCCGAAGAGATCGAGGCCTACATGCATAAAAACGGAGGAATAATTACCGTTGAAGATCTAAAAAAGTATGAAGCAATAGAACGAAAGCCCATCAAAGGGACCTATAAAGGATACGAAATTTACTCCATGGCCCCACCGAGCTCCGGAGGAGTTGTGCTGATCGAAATGCTCAATATAATGGAGCAGGCCGATCTGGATAAGATCGAATTCAATTCAACCCAGTACGTCCATCTTGTGGCAGAAACAATGCGGCGGGCATTTGCCGACCGTGCCGAGCATCTTGGCGATCCGGATCTTAATTTCGACATGCCATTGGATAAACTGACATCCAAGGAGTTTGCCAAAATGCGTTTTGAGAATATCGATAAGAACACGGCTTCTGTAAGCGATTCCTCTTTGTTCGGTCAGCTATACGACGGCTCGAACACCACCCATTTTTCTGTAGTAGATAAGGATGGAAATGCGGTTTCGCTCACCTACACACTAGAACAATCCTATGGCTGCGGAATGGGATCTTCGAAACTGGGCTTTATTTTCAATAATGAGATGGGCGATTTCAATCCTGTCAAAGGAATAACGACGCGCTCCGGACAAATAGGAACCGCAGCCAATTTAATAGCTCCCGAAAAGCGGATGCTCTCCAGCATGAGCCCCACAATTGTTGCTAAAGATGGAAAGCCATACCTTATCATCGGAAGCCCGGGCGGGCGCACGATAATTAATACTGTTTTCCAGACCGTTCTTAATGTTCTGGAATATGATATGGAAATTGACGCTGCCATTGAAGCCATGAAGATCCATCATTCCTGGCTTCCGGACCGCATACTCTACGAGGAACATTTATTATCCCCAAACACAAGAGACGCCCTTTCCGAAATGGGGCACACCCTGAAGAGCGTTTCCAATTTAGGCCGTTTAATGGGTATTAAAATTGATCAAAAGAAGCATTTGTACAAGGGGGCTTCTGATTCATCAAGCCCGGATGGCGGGGCCGTTGGATATTAGTTCTTTGCACAAGAAACATCCCAAAATAAAAAACAATGAATTTACTATATTTGAGGCGCTAAATAAAGCTGCATGAAAAGACTACTATTGACCGGAAGCCTCTTTTGCGTTTCTTTTTCGTTTTCACAAATTGAGCTTTCGCGCGATGTTTTCGCTTCATCGGGTATGGAAATGAACAACGCTGCACTGCAGGTGAGCTTTACGATGGGCGAAACTTTTACCGCTACTTTTACTGGGTCCAATACCCATACCTTAGGGTTCCAGCAGGGAGAGCGCTCGAATGCATTTTTGAATGAAGCAAGCACGATTGTGTTTTCGCTCTTTCCGAATCCGGCCGACGAGCAAATTACCTTCACCGCATCTTCGGATGCATCTTTTGTGTACCGCATCTATGACGTAACAGGAAGGATCGTTCGCAGCGGAAGAAACACGAACGGCACTTTAACGCTGGATGTTTCGAGCATCGTGGAAGGAAAATACTTTTTAGAATACATTCCTGTATCAGGACAAACCCAATATTTAACATTTATAACACTACATTGATCATGAAAAAATTTATCGCAATTTTCGCTTTTTTAAGTCTGGCAACCGGGGCATTTTCACAGGCACCCGATGGAATTAATTACCAGGCCGTTATTCGAGACAACGCAGGGGCTGTGCTTACCAATAGTCCCGTAGGTATGAAGATCGCCATACGGCAAACTACTGCAACAGGAACAGTCGTATACGAAGAATCCTTTGCACCAACTACAAGTGCCTATGGACTGGTCAACATTGTTGTTGGACAGGGTACGGTTATCTCCGGGATTTTCGCAAGCATAGACTGGGCAAGCGGTCCTTATTTTGTGGAGGTCGCCGCAGACGAAACCGGAGGAACGAATTATTCTTTGCTCGGGACGCAACAATTAATGAGCGTGCCTTATGCACTGTATGCCAATACTGCAGAAAATGTAACGAACGACCAGGTGGATGATGCGGATGCAGACCCAACAAATGAGCTACAGGACATCTCGCTAAGTGGAACGGATCTATCCATTACTAATGGATCAACAGTAGATCTTTCCGTACTGCAAGACGGAACAGGTACCGACGATCAGAACATCTCCGGGTCCGGGTTAGCAGGAACGACATTGACCATTGGCATTGAGAACGGAACAAATGAAACAGTAAACCTTTCATCATTGGTAGACGATGCCGATGCGGATCCTACCAACGAGTACAACATGGGAGCCATACTAACGGGTACCACACTTGACATTATTGATGCAGGAGGAGTAGAATCTGTTGATCTTTCTTCACTGCAAGACGGTACAGGAACGGACGATCAGAACATCTCCGGATCCGGACTCACAGGAACCAACTTAACCATTGGGATTGAAGGTGGTGGTTCTCAAACAGTTGATCTTTCAACATTAGTAGACGATGCCGATGCGGATCCAACGAATGAAATTCAGACATTAACGCTGAACGGCACAATTTTAAGTATTAATGGCGGGAACAGCATAGACCTCGCTCCTCTATTAGGCGGAGGCGGTGGCAGCAACCAGGACACACTCATTTATACCACCGATGGATTTTAATAAAAATTATAAAACAACAAAAAAATTGAAAAGCGTTCTGTTCATATTGTGTTTTGTGGCATTCGCAGCCAGCGCCCAGGAAACTTTGTATAAAAGTGCCTACTCAGGGGGGTATCTGGTGGTTCCGAAAAGCGAAAGCTGGAAAATAGATCGCGTTTTCATTAACGATGGTGCTGCCTACAGCATACAGGTAGCCAACAGCAATTTCAAAAAACAATACCATTCCGGAGATACCATAAGAGCGCCATACTACATTGCAGAAATGGAATTGCTTTCCAAAAATGATCTTGTTCAGTATCAATTTTACTTTAAACAGAAATGAAAAAACTAATTCTCATAGCAATTTACTTTATATCACTGCAACTTTCAGCACAAGGAAATCTACAGTTTAATCAGGTATTATTGCTTGATGCGAACTCCGGAGGAAATGCGGTAACGGTTCCTGCCGGAAAGGTGTGGAAAATAGAAAGCATTGCGTTTAGTAATAACAACGCCTACTTTCAGATCCAATGGGGAGGCGTGAATTATTTTGTACTGAACAACTCAACACCCTATGCGAACCTGCCATTCTGGTTGCCATCCAATGAGAGCGTATCATTCGTTGCAAATGTGAATTCCAAGGTGAGTATTATAGAATTCAATGTAGTGCCCTAAATCATACACCATGAAAAAATTTCTTTTGTCCTTTATTTTCGTCCTCGGAACGTTCTTAACGTTTTCCCAGGGAAACCTTCAGTTCAATCAGGTATTAACGATACGCGAGGTGGCCACAACGGTCCCGGCCGGTAAGGTGTGGAAGGTTGAGAGTTACCAGCAGGCTACCATCTCCGTAACGAGCAGTGGAGCGATCAGCACCTGCGCTGATCTTACCCGTACACGGCCTTATACCATTGACGGTTATTTGTACTATGATATTGGAAATGTTGCTTCGGGTAGTGGAGGTTATATCGTCATTGCTCAGAATCAATTTCCTATCTGGCTCAAGGAGGGGCAAATAATCAATACTACTTGTCCTAATGATTTTTTGAGTATTATTGAATTCAACATTGTACCCTAGCCTGCAATTAAATGGCTAGCACAAAGATTTGTATCTTTGGCTGCCAACTTAAAACCAACGAACCATGAAAACAATAGCCATCCTCTTTTTTAGTGCGATCGTCTCTTTTGGCTTTGCACAGCAAACAATAAACGGAACCATTGAGCACGATGCAATAACGCGATCCTATATATTATATGTACCCGCAACGTACGTGCCAGGAACACCAGCCCCACTAGTGCTTAATTTTCATGGCTTTACAAGCAATGCCAACGACCAGATGTTCTATGGTGATTTTCGCCCTATAGCAGACACTGCCGGATTTTTACTTGTACACCCTATGGGAACACTTGACGGAAACGGAGATACCCACTGGAATTCAGGATGGGGAACCGGTGTAGACGATATTGGCTTTACACAGGCCTTGATCGATTCACTTGCCTTAGACTATTCGGTAAATTTAGACCGTGTATACAGCACAGGGATGTCAAACGGTGGCTTTATGAGCTATACGCTTGCATGCTCGCTCAGTAATAGAATTGCCGCTATTGCATCGGTTACCGGTGCAATGAATTTGGGGCAATCCACATCCTGCAATGCACAGCACCCAACACCCGTAATGGAGATCCACGGAACCGCAGACGGAGTGATACTTTACAACGGGTCGACTTGGTACGCATCAACACCAAATACCCTTGGATTCTGGGCAGGATACAACCAATGCGATGCCTCGCCAATTGTTACGAACGTTCCGGATATTAATATCGTTGATGGTTGCACCGCGGTGCATTCCGTATATAAGAACGGTGCCAACGGAGTGGAGGTAGAGCATTATCAGATCGTAAGCGGGGACCACACCTGGCCCGGCGCGCCGATTGCATGGGGAGTCACAAATTACGATATTAATGCATCGGAGAAGATATGGGAATTTTTTGCAAAATACGACATCAATGGTCTTATTGGTCCAATGGGTGTAGATGACATAACAATGAACAGTGTTTCGGTGTACCCGAACCCCTCAACAAATTCAATAAGCATTGACTGGGGAGAGCTGGATGCACAGCAAATTCGTATTGTGGATCCCCTTGGCTCTGAAATTAAGATGCTTGATGTTGCAACACTTACTTCGACCAGCTTCACAATTCAGGAGTGGATCGCCGGCACCTATTTTATTGAAATTTACGATCAGCAAGGCAAACGAATCGTATCCCGATTTGTGGTTGAATAATTACGATTTTAGGAGTAGTGTTTGGCAGAATTGAATGAATTCGGGTCTTTTTCTTATTTAGAATGAATAAAAATACCGCTTTTGTGGTATTGCGTCGTCACAATTGGTTTCGTTTCTTTGTGCTCAAATTAAGCCATTAGAATAAAATGAAATCGTTACTGCTCACGACACTTGTTTTCTTTTTCGCAGCCACGAACGTACTTGGGCAAATCTATCTGGACAGCACGGTTAACAGTGCCACAAAGAAAATATTGTTCAACGACACACGACTTGCATTGGGAAGTTATGGTGAAGCACACTACAATGCTCCTATAGAATCCGGTAAATTCCGGAACGGAACTGCAGATCTGCATCGCGTAATATTATTCATGGGCTACAAATTCAACAAGAAACTTCAATTTTTTACTGAGATCGAATTCGAACACGTCAAAGAGGTCTATGTGGAGCAAGCTTATATCGATTACAGCTTCAACAGTGCACTAAATTTAAAAGCAGGGGTTATCCTTATTCCTATGGGATACGTCAATGAATTTCATGAGCCCACACTTTTTAATGGTGTTGAGCGACCTGGTTTTGACAAATACATAATTCCAACGACCTGGAGAGAAGCTGGGGTAGGATTCCACGGCTTACTGAAAAGAGCAAATCTTAAATACCAACTATATGTTGTTAATGGCTTTAATGGCTTCGATGGTTCTCCACGAATTTCGGGAAGCACTGGTCTTCGCTCTGCACGGCAGAAAGGTGCAGAAGCAAGCTTAAGGTCTCCTGCAGTTACCGGCAAGCTTACTTTTTATGGCTTGAACGGATTGCGCGTTGGTTTTTCGGGATACTACGGAAAAACAGAAACCGACTTGTACGATGGTTTGGACCGTAACGATGAAGCGGCTATTGCGAGTGCAGACAGCTCACGGGTTGGTGTGACAATGGGTTCTGTAAACATCCGTTATACTATTGGCGATCTTCAGCTCACTGCGATAGGTAGCCTCACCTCTTTATCGAATACCGATGCATATAATACCTTCACATCTTCAAATGTTGGAAGCCAGATCATGGGATATTATGGTGAGCTTGCATATAAATTAAAGTTGAACAAAAGCGGCTATCCAAAGCTGATCCCTTTTGTACGTTATGAGAATTACGACACTCAATCTGCTGTTGGCATCAATATTACCAAGAACGATGCATATCACAGAGAAATTTTCACAGGGGGCATAGGCCTTCAGCTCACGCCGGGGACGATATTCAAAACAGATTATCAGTGGTTGAAAACTGCTGCAGATCCAAGGCCGATAGGTATGTTTAATCTCGGATTTGGTTATTGGTTTTAATTATGAAAAAAGGAATTAAAATAGCATCTTTTTTATTGGCAGTAATGCTGGTGTTTGCCTTTACCAGCCCCGGCAAACAGATCAACAAACTCGTTTCCAAAGTGTGGAAAGGACAGGAAGTAACTATGGAAAAGATCAGCTTACCGGATTCGTTCAAAATGGAAATTGTAGAGCTTAACAAGGTCTATTCAAACAAAGAGCTTGTTGGATATGCCTGTTTCACAACGGCCAAAGGATGCCGTATTGGGGGATGTGCCGCTCCGGAAAGTACAAATTCAGAGTCCTACGAAACATTCGATTATATCGTTATTTACGACACGGATTTTTCCATCTTAAAAGTTGAAGTTGCCAACTACAGCGGGCAATACGGCTATGAGATCTGCCGGGCGAAATGGCTGACACAGTTCATTGGCAAAACATTTGGATTTAAGCTGGATGAAAATATCGATGGTATTTCAGGCGCAACGATCTCAGCCACCTATCTTATTGATGACTTGAACAACATTGGTAAAACATTGCAATCCCTCAGGTCATCAGAAGTAATATAATTCTCCCTTACTTTTTTGATCCTTTAGGTCGTTCCATCAGTAGTGTACATTCAACAGACTGATAGCGCCGGGTATGATTTGAAACGTTGCTTCGTTTTTCTTTCCAACGGTCTCCCCATCGGCTTGAATATAAAGGGAATTCGTTGCAGCACGTACGGTAATTTTCCTGGTACTGAAATACGTAACTTCAGGGTGTTTTATTTCCTTTCCGCGTTTTAATTTTGATAAATTTCGCACGTAATCAAGCAAGGAGACATCCTGCAATAATGTGACCCCCAGATATCCACTGTTCAATGTAGCCTTGGGGTGAATTACAAGGCCATGACCAAATGTGTTGCCGTTGCACGCAGCGATCATGAGCATTTTACCCTTATAATTTAATTCATCACTGCGAATAATTACTTTGGGTTTTCTGTACAAACCGAAAGCCCTCACAATGGCCAGGGCATAGGAGCCCTTGCCTTTAATACCCAGTTTAGACCTTTGTCGATTCAGCACGTTCACAACAAACCCGTCAAATCCACAACCGCTGATATTAATGGAATAATATACACCAGAATCACTTTCGATCCGGCAAAGATCAATTTTGTTTGCCTTGAATCCCTGCAGGGAACGGACAAATTTTTCGGGGTGAAATTCACCAAGCATTTCGTGAAAATCATTTCCGGTTCCATTTGGTATCACCGCAAATACGACATTCCGGTTCTTAGAAAGCACGATCCCATTGACTACTTCATTGCAGGTTCCATCCCCTCCAACTGCCACAATAATATCATTTTGTTTGGCGGCCTCCCGCGCCAGATGTATAGCGTCTTTTTCTCGTTTTGTTTTATGTGTGGTACACTTGAGGCCCTCTGCCTCATGAGAATTTTTCAAAACCGAAAGTACGTCGGGGCCTAATTTTCTGCTCGCATTAATTATAAACGCAATCCGGATCATCTTTAGTGATTTGCTTCCTTACTTCTTTTTTTTTCGGTCGGGGTTTCCTTACGTACCCAATTGTTTTTATAGGGAAACGACAAGGGCGATTCATCGATGGCTTTTGCATCAATTTTACCGTCAACATATTTGGCCAGCAACCTGAATGCTTTTTTATTTTCTTGTTTCAAAACAAGCAGCGTTGTATTGAGTGCCGATCGCACAGCGACCGGAATTCCACCACCTAATTCCGACCAATGACCACTGAGTAATAATCTTTTGATGGGTGTTTTATAATGTGCCACCTTAGCCCGCATATTTGCTTTCCCGGGACGAGCACCCATCATTGATCCACCCTTATTTCCAGTATACCTTTGATGCGTGATCGGTGTGGCTATATCCAAATATCGGATGTGTTCCTTGAGTTTTATATCCAGCTTTTTTTCCACTCTGTCCAATAGAATATCCGCAACCTCTTTCTTTAGCTCTTTGTATTCCTCTGTTCTTGCATCTTCCACACGAGACAAGACACTCGCACCAGAGGGCTGTGGCTCACTTACAATTTTTATTC
>JYMV01004812.1_pt1 | contig 14701 bp, 1 predicted proteins | sample 338911 | NCBI WGS metagenome assembly JYMV01 (sample SAMN03354496, study PRJNA234377) | hydrothermal vent metagenome | biome: Deep sea; feature: Hydrothermal plumes at the Eastern Lau Spreading Center, Western Pacific Ocean; material: Seawater | place: Tonga | collected 2009 | depth 2000 m m
AATGAGCGGGTGTTAATATGGATTTCATTGCCAATTCTATCAGGAACGGAAGATATATTTTTATAAATATTCTTACCCAGGACATCATTGATTTCAAGTTTGATAATACTGCCAATACCTTGAGTTTTAATGAGGATTAGATCTTCAAATGGGTTCGGTGAAACTCGAATAGATGCATCATTTGCAGAGACAACAATGTTGCTCACCGTAGAGTCGGGAAGCACATGTATATAATTCGTCTGCACTAGTGTGTCATTGAGGCAATAAGCATTGGATGCAACCAATTGAACAGTGTAAAATCCAGTGTCTGAATAAATATTCCACGGATCCATGTCTGTGGAGGTATTGCCATCTCCAAAATCCCAGGAATAGGAGTCGGCATAAGTAGAAGAGTTAACGAATGTAGCTGTGGAGCTTGGAAGAATTAATGTTGAATCAGTAGCGCTGAAAGCGGCAACTGGGTTTTGTGCCACTACAATATTTAATGACTGAATGCTTGTATCCGCACCACCGGGGCCAGATGCTATTAGTGTTACCGTATAGGTTCCACTGGTATCAAACGTTACTGCCGGGTTCATCAGACTGCTGGAAGATGGATTTCCGCCTGGAATTAACCACAAATAGGTATCCGCACTTGTAGATTGGTTTGTAAAGTAGGTGGAGTCACCAATACAAACGGAGTCGCTGGTATTGGTGAAATTGGCCACGGGGATATTGGGCAAAATATGAATGTACTGAGTTTTGACAAGCGTATCTCCGTCGCAATAATCGTTGTTGCTGGCCAGATATACAGAATACCATCCTGTATCCGCATACGTATTGGTGGGATTGATGCTTGTCGAAGTGTTTCCATCCCCAAAGGCCCAGAAGTATTGTGTGGCGGAAGAGGAGGTATTGGCAAAATTGATTGTGGCATTTTGCAGCACTGTAACCGTTGGGGTTGCCGTGAAATCCGCAATGGGTTCCTGTGCCGATGTTATGGTAACATATTGTGTGTCTACATCAATACAAGCGTCTGAAGAGATTACAACCATGTATGTAGCTGGGATGGTAGTTGCCTCCACAATTATAGAGGCAGTTGTATCGCCTGTGCTCCAGGAATAGTTATCTCCTCCGGTGGCTGTCAGGGTTGTTGAATCAATGATACAAATTGTTTCATCAGCCGAAATCGTAGTTGTTGGCAAATTGGAAACAGAAACCGTAACACTTACCGGCTGACTGCTGCATCCATTTTCAAAGGCAGTAACGGAATAAGTGGTAGTTGAGGTAGGGGAGACATTGATTGAATCATTGGTAGCCCCTGTATTCCATAAATAGCTCGTGCCACCGCTTGCTATTAACAGGGCATTTCCGCCTATACAGATATTTTGATCTGAAGTAAGCGTCACTATTGGCTCAGCATAAACGATAATGTAGTTCACCATGACCACAGTATTACTTCCAAAAAAGTTAGAGGCCGTAAGCGTAACTGTGTATGTACCCGGATTTAGATAAGTAATGGTGGGGTTTTGATCGGCGGATGCAACAGTATCGCCCCCAGGGAAATCCCAAAGCCAGGTATCAGGCGAGTTCGTCGAAACGTCGGTAAAATTCACTGTCAGCGATCCGCAACCAGAGGTCACATTGCTCGTAAATCCAGCCACTGGCGTGGCAGGTGGAGGATCAGAAACACTGATATACGAATTCGCTGTGTAACTCACTGAGCAGCCATAAGCATCCGTTACCGTCAGCGAAGCATCATAGATTCCAGATGTGTTATAAACAACAGATTGTACCTGGTTGGTGGAGCTGGATGGGTTACCACCAGGGAAGGACCATAGCCACTGAACGGCACCAACTGTCGAATCTGTGAACACGACAATGCTATCTGGTAAAGTAATCTGTGTCGTGTCCGCAGTAGCGTTTATTGTAAGCGTATTGGGAACCTGTCCGTCGGAGGAAATATCATTTGAGAACAGCCCGGCACCATTTTCAACGCGGACGGAAACGTAGTAAACTGTACCGTTGGTGAGGCTCAGACCAGTTTGCGTAATACTCGTGTTCATACCGTTATCCAACCAGCTGATGATATCCGTTCCACCTGGAGTTGTACCGATTGCATACCAATACCTCACAACTGCCGAATGCGTGTCTGCAGATGCTGTCCAATTGGCAGAGAGTTCGGCTGTACTGCAAACTGTGTCCACATCAGCACTGAGACCGTCGCTAACAACAACATCTGATGGAGCCGTCCAGTCTATATTTACATTGAGCGTGGCCAGTGCCGACCAGTTTTCAGCATTATCTTTTACAATTGACTTTATCCTACAAGATGGAGTGGAGGGATTTGGATTTTGATAACGAACATCGTTGGTGGCTGCCGGCCCTACACTAATTGTTTCCATATTTGTTCTGGCTCGGTAAACTTTCAGATCGTTGAACAATACATCTGCATTTCCAGTTCTTAAGAACGCTGAGTTTCCAGATGCATATGGCGAGCTGTCTATCCACTCACCTACGAATAGGTTGTCCTGGTAAGCTTTAACGGAACCTGTAGAGGGATCGAAAAGTATTTTGTAATCGTACCACGTATTCTCGTTCACCACCAAGCCTGTATCGAGCTCCAGTGTCCATACGTCAGAAGCAACCTTGTAGATCTGACATTTGTTATTATCCGCTCGGAAGTACACGAAATAACCATTTCCACCATTCGGTAAGGCCCCGTTGTCGGAGAAAAAGTGCAAGCCCTGCCTTCTGCTGGAACTTACTCCTGATTGAGTGCTGGCCTGCCAATGATACAGATAGATCTCTGTATTCGTTTGCGTAAGTGCTGTGTAAATATTTGTTTGGTTGAGTCCTTCATCATTCTGGTTGAGATATCCGCCGGTAATTGCCCAGGTTCCAGTGGCAATTGTCCATTCTGAGTGGATGGCATTGTCGAAATTATCGTTGCAAAACCCGTTACCGTTGTTGGCCCGCCATTCAGTTCCGTCGAAATCCAATACCTGATAGAACACGGTATCCATTCCGCTTCCACCCAAATCATCATCCGTAAATGTGCCCGTAAAATTCATGGTTTCCCAGGTATTTGGGTTGCTCATGCTTGTCGTTGGTGGAGTTACATCGGGACAATACGGAATTGAGAAGCTGGGGCCATTTACCCATGTTGTTCCGTCCCAAATCCTCCAATAATAAACAGAATCAGGTTCAAGAGATAATGTTCCCATGCTGAATGGATCCTGAAAACTAGCTGGACAAGGTGTAGTAGTTAACCAATCAATAGGTTTATTCCAATAGGTGGCAAAAGTAGAATCTAACGAGACGTCAACCCACCATCCCGAATCTGCATTGGCCCAGGTTAAATTTATTCCATAGTTGCTGTTAGAGCATCCCGAAGCATCAGTCGTTAGGTTATTGGGGGTATTCGCAGTCGCCGTACAGGTCCAGGTTGCGGCCCATCCCGCATTGTTGGTAGAGCAATCAGATCTGAATTCTAACGCCAGCGAGCCACCACTCGATGTTACTGTACCCGGATTATTCGTTCCCGTATAGTATCCAATAAGAGGTGTCCAAACCGAATTCCCATCGTATATGTATAAATAATCCCAGGTAGATTCTAGATCAAATGCCGAAAAATTAATGGTAACACTTGAAGCATTGGTTGGAGCGATAACAGTTAAGCTTCGCTCATCATCGCCATAGTTAGCCCCGCTCCCCCCTGAATCATAAAATGAGCCGGTACATCCATTTTCGGTAAGGGTGGGAGGCGGGTCATTGATAAGTTTATAGAAGTAATCCCAGTCCCAGTTGGCCCCAGGATCTGTATGCGTTTGGCTGGGAAAATGTTGATGCCCTTTAATTTTTGCGCAGGATCCAGGGATGCTGGATACGTTGTAATTCGTAGACGCCGCCCAGGGCCAGAACGCTGTTCTGAGCGCATCAATGCCGTAACCGCTATTTGCAATATCCTTGCAAACGTCTGCCGAGCTGGTGTACATGGCAACTGTGTACCATGCGGGATCGCTAACATAGCCTTCGTGCTCCAAGCCAACGGTATACGGATTTGCTGATCCCACGTGCCACGCTTTATCGGCCTCACACACCATCTGCGTTACCTGTCCATCCGATGACCTCAGCACATAATGGGACGATACGTTAGCACTTGGATTTTGAAACCAGGAGATACAACCCGCATAGGATCCCTGTACCGTATGAATGGTAACCGCGGAAATTGGGGTGCCACCTCGAGAGGAGTAGTTTGATGCGTCTGCAGCAGTCCAAATAGCCGAAGGATAATCAAGGCAAAGCTTTTGATGTTTCGACTGATATATGCTATTGCTGCCCTGAATTTTTTTGGATGAAAAAGCGATCTTGCTGGACGACAACACCTTAAAATTGGCCGCTCCAAACACTTTTTTCAGCTGAGTCTTCCCATTTTGATATCCCATACTGCCCATAAAGCTGGCATCGTTCATTAACTTAAGGATTGAATAAATCTCCGTGTCTAATGCAAATTGTTGGCCGTTACTGCTGTCTGGAAGTTCACTTAAGTATTTGAGCACGGTAACGTTGTTTTCAATCAGGTTATTGCTAATTCCCATTTCAACCTGTACTTGGGCAAAGGCCTTCGCATAAGCCATAATAGCCATCTCCTGGTCTGCGATAATAATTGCCTTTGATATTCCCGATTTTGCAGAAATCAGGTTGAGGGTGTTTTTAAAATACCCCTTGCCGTCTATAATGAGTCCCATTACACCTGAAGAGAGTGGCATACCAGTACAGGATTCTATATCTGTAACGGGATTGATATTTTTAATTCGGGTTTTAGAGTAGGAAACAGCTTCTAAAACTCCTTTGGGTAAGGTGTGGTGCTTCTGATAGGCAGCCACAAAGAACAGCCGGTAATTGCTGTTCATACCCGTCTGTCCCGTACATAGAAAAGCCAACGAAGAAAATAGAATGCTAAATAATGATTTTCGAATCAATGGGGGAATCATAAGCGAAATTATGAAATGCTACTTCCATCCTACAATCCAATATTAAATCCGATCCTATATATTGGATTGGGATAAAAGAATCCTTTAGTATCCAATACGTTGTACAAAATTGTAAGGACCAGAAAAGAATTTTTACCTACGGGCTGCCGAAAGCCTCCTCCGACCCACAGATAGTTGAAGTTGCGTCGCTCTTTGCTGAATCCGGTACCATTTGGTAGTTCTTTTATTTCATCCAGATTCAATAATTCAAACTCTACATGAGCAAAGAAGTTTTTGATAAATGCATAGTTCCCAAAAATACTTCCTCCGTATATATGTGTCTTGTAGTCCGCAAGTCTGTTGTCCTGATAAAACTTATATGTCAGGCCAATTCCAGCAGATATCTCAGAAGTAAATCGATATCCAAAGACTGGAGAAATGTCAATGAAAGTATAATTCCCAAATTGAAAACCCAGCCCCCCTCCTGCATAGACCTTGCTCATGTCAAATTTTTTATCCCGGCTTACCTTTATAGAGTCGGCTGCATTGTCATTGATGTATTCCTGTGCCATGCATAGCGAGGAAATAAGTACTAATGTACCCGATAGTATGAGTTTCAGACTGCGCATAATTAATACCAACCAATGTATAAGGTAAGTACAATGTTAGCAAGTATTTGTAAGATGGATTGTGCTGTATAGAACCGGTTTTCGACAACCATGATAGTTAGTATTACCTCAATAGCGTTACGTGACCGATGTATTCGTGCTCTTCTCCTCTAATGTCAGCAGTTCGTATGAGCCAGATATAAACATCTATTTGAGCTACCTTTCCGCCGTCGTTGGCATGGCCATCCCAGCCTATGGAGATGTCATCACTCCAAACACCTTCCACCGTAGCTACTCTATCACCCCAGCGATCAAATATAAAGAGTTCAAATTCTTCACCGTCCACACCATATCCCTTTGGGAAGAAATAATCGTTTTTGCCGTCTCCGTTTGGACTGAATGCACTGGGTGCAAATAGGATGTATTGTCCGTAGATATGTAGCGTGTCAGATGTAATTGAGTCGCATCCGTCGCCAGTGTAAACAGTCTGCGTAATTATATAAGTACCCGTGTCAGAATAAGTGTGTGACGGATTCGTTGCATTGCTCCAATTGTTAATGCCAGCGTTAGGGTCGCCAAAATCCCATACTGTTGAATCCACATTTGAGGAGGCAGTATTTACAAAATCGACTTCTGGAGTTAGAATAGACGTTTCTTTAGGTATCAGTGGTACTCCATTCTGATTAATAGTAAATCCAGCTACTGGTGCACCGTATACACTTGCAATGCCCTGAGCGATAACTGTATCAAAACATCCTTCTACCGAAATAACGACGAGCGTTACGTTATAAAGCCCTGCGGTCGTATAAACATGAGATGTAGAATCGGCATCATTTGATACCGGGCTTCCATCGCCAAAGTCCCATATCCACGTCATTATCGGAACAGTTCCAGCATTGGCTGGAAGTCCTACAAATACATAGGGTTCACACCCATCGCCAGAACCTGTAAAACTGGCATCCGGAATTGGATTTACGATTACATCTATTTGAACTACGGTATCCGGAGAGCAATTTCCTGAGTCACTAATGGTTGCATAGAACGTTGTATTAGAAGCGATGCCAGAAATTGTTTGTACTGGATCTGCAGAAAGGTTACTCCAACTATAATTGTAAGGAGGTACTCCACCCGTTACAGGTGCTACTCCTATAGTGGCATCATAGCCATCACAAATTGTATCGCCCAGCGGAGTAGGCATAATCGGTGGTCGCACTGTTACCGTTATCGACGCTTGCTCACTTACACACCCGTTGGCATCAGTTATTACTATTGTATAGATTGTTGTTGTTGTCGGATTTACATTATGCAACTGCATATTTCCCAAACCATTATCCCAATCGTAGGTGTATGGAGGGAAAGTGCCACCGCCGGGGGTTGCAAATATGTCAATATCCTGTCCGATACAAAGCGTCACGTCATTACTTACAAAGATCTCTAAGGAATCTGGCTCGAACAATTCTACATTCTTATTGTCAAAGCAGTTATTAAAGTCCGTAACGGTAAACAGATAAGCTCCCGCGTCTAATCCGGTCGCAGTTAATGTAGATTGAGAACCAGGAGTCCACAAGTAGGTAAATGGTGACTGCCCTTCATTGATGTACGCCGTTGCACTTCCCGTTCCGTCATTGTGGCAAAGCAGGTCAATGGTGACTATAGAGTCAATTACCGGCCCTGGAACATCTCCAACAGTGACCTGATAAGTGAATGTACACCCATTCGAATCCGTGATCAGAACATAATATGGATCTCTTGCCTTCAAGTCTGTTACTGTATCGTTGGTAGTGCTAAGTGGGTCATCCCAAAGATATGTATAAGGAGGTGTTCCTCCCGTCGGAGTTACAATCGCGGTTCCGTTATAACCCCCACAGGTAGATGGAAAGCCTAGCCCTGAAGCTATCAATGGAGTAGGTTCGTTTACCGCAATGGTGCTGCTTTCAATACAATATTTCAAATCCTGTACGGTCACCGTATAAGATTGCTCAGTGAGGTTGGTTACTATATTTGAATTACCTGTACCCAATGGTTGCCATCCGTATGCGTAAAACGGTGTGCCTCCGGTAACTGTTATGTAAATGGCGCCATCATTTCCACCGTTACAGCTTACATCTATAACCGAATCAAATATGACCAATGGTAGTGGCTCCGTTATAGTAATTGATTGACTGGTAGAGCAGCTATTAGCATCGGTAATAATGACGTTATGCAAGCCCGCACAAAGCGCATTTTCCGTTGCCAGGATACCACCGGTAACAGGCCAAAAATAATTGTAAGGTGTTGTTCCACCTCCGGCAAATACAGTAGCGCTTCCATCGCAAGTGCCACTGCAGCTGGCATTATTGGATGAAATAATTGCCGAATTTAATAGTACTGGTTCATTAATCAGTACGGTGGCGGCTGTAATACAACCATTCCCATCTATTACTGTAACCGAAAATACGCCTCCCCATAAGTTGAATATAGTGGTAACACCTACTCCCGAAGCAATGGTATCACCTCCATTTTTCCAAACATAAGTCAATGGAGGGGTAACGCCGGTGGCAGCAACAGTAGCAGTACCGTTGCTGTCGCCATTACAGGTTACATTCGTATTGCTAATGCTATCAATTACCGGCCCGGTCACATCATTAATGGCAACAGGCATGGTAAAGAAACATCCGTTGCCATCGAATACAATTGGATTGTAAATGCCAGCAACAACATTGGTAATGCATGCGCCATTTGTGGTAAGCGGATCGTCCCACACGATGACAAATGGAGCAACACCTCCGATAACATTTACGCAGGCACCACCATTAGCAAAACCACAAGTAGATGCCGTAATGGTTTCAAATAAACCCAATTGCTGTGGTTGTGAAAGTATAACAGACGCAGTTTCAATACAGCCATTATTGTCAGTTATTGTCACTCCGAATGGTCCATTACACAACCCGTTTGCTGTAGGCGTAGTTTGAAAGGATGGATCATTCCATAAGTAAACATATGGAGGCGTTCCGCCACCTACACTCACCGTTGCATCTCCATCACAGGCTCCAAAACAGCTTACATTATTCTGCGAGGTTGTTGAGCCCATGCCCTGAGGTTCTGAAATCGTTACAGATGTAGTGGCCATACATCCATTCGTGTCTGTCACAGTAAGGCCGTACATTCCTGCAACCAAATTGATTGCCTGAGCTCCTGTTTGGTTGTCACTCCACAGATATGAATAGGGTGCAACTCCTCCACTCACAGTGGACTGAGCATAACCATCACTGAATCCGTTGCAACTTACATTTCCGCTGGCTGTGATAGCAGTGGTTAATAATGGAGGTGTTCCTACAATAGCAGATGTGGTTGTAAAGCAACCTCTGTTATCTGTCAATGTTACATTATAAGTTCCGGCACATAAATTTGAAGCGGTTTGTGTTGCTTGCGTAAATGTGTCATCCCATGCATAGGTGAAAGGAAGGTTGCCATTAATTGGAAAAGCAGTGGCTGTTCCATCGCAATCCCCAAAGCAAGTCACATCAGTAGCTGAGCCTGTCGCGGTTATTGGGGGTGGATCTACAATTATTATTGTTGCAAATTGGTTACAGGAATTTGCATCGGTAATTGCGACTGAATAAACACCATTGCAGAGACCAACGGCGGTAGCATTGGTTTGGGTTCCCGGATCACTCCATAGATACGTATAGGGTGTAATCCCTCCTGCGACAGTTACCCCTACTGTACCATCACAATAACCAAAGCAAACTGGGTCGGTAAAATTTGTGCTGTATATTATGGAATCTGGCTGAGATATAATCACCACTGCTGTTGCTATACAATTGTTTGAGTCTTTTATCGTAACAGTCCAGGTATTCGCAGGCAGGTTGGCCGCTATTGGTGCGGATTGTCCCAGAGGGTCATCCCATGTATAGTTATAAGGTAATGTTCCCCCTGTGACGCTAACAGTTGCCATGCCATCGCCTCCTCCATAACAGCTCACGCTGTCAGAGGCAATAATTGTTGCCGTTGGCCCAGCTAAATCCGCTATAGTTACAGATAGAGACTCTGAGCAGCCATTCAAATCAGTTACCGTAACAGTATAAGTACCTGCTATTACATTATTTATGGACGCTGTAGTTGCGGTATTCGACCATAGATAGTTGTATGTTGGGGTACCACCTGTAACTGTTATTGTAACAACGCCATCTGGCTGCCCACAGTTGGCATTGCTATGAATCTCAGATAAGGTCATCGAAAGTGGAGCATCTATGTTTTGGCTCGTTATGACCGTACATCCTTTAATATCTGTTATTGTAACACTATAAGTATTGGCGCACAACCCAGTAGCTATAGGCGTGTTTTGCCCTAGCGGGTCATCCCACAGATACGTATAGGGAGTAGTTCCACCGCCAGCAATGGCAGTTGCCGTTCCATCACACAGTCCGTTACAGCTTACGCTGTCGGCAGTTGTAGTTACCACCAGCAAGGGAGGCTCTGTTATCACAGCAATGTCGTTTACTATACATCCATTGGCATCTGTTACCGCTGCGTTATATGTTCCCTGTATCAATCCCGTTGCTGTGATGGTGGTCTGGGTGTTAACATCATCCCACTGATAAGTAAATGGCAGTGTACCTCCAGCCATAGACACAGTGGCAGATCCATCATTTCCTCCATTGCAGCTTACGTTAACGGTTGTGGATATTGTTAGTGTTCCTGCGGGTAAATCATTAACCGTTACACATGCAGTTGCTGTGCATCCTAAGATATCAGTTACAAGTACGCAGTATGTTCCTGAGTCTATACCAATGGCAGTTGCAGTATTCTGTGTTCCCAGATCATCCCAGCCGAATTGGTACAATCCATTGCCTCCAGTTGCTACTACCGTTGCACTTCCATCATTTAAGCTGCAGTGAGCATCAACAGAAGATGTGGTCAATGTAATTACCAGTGGTTCCAATATAACTGCTGATGTAGTGTCAGTACAACCGTTATTGTCTATTACAGTCAACCCATAGCTACCTACACACAGGCCTGTGGCTACCTGGGTGGTCTGCGTTCCCGGATCATTCCAGTTATAAGTATAAGCACCTGTTCCTCCTGAAGCCAACCCTGTGGCAGTTCCGTCACAGTCGCTGTTGCAAGTAGCAGCTGTTTGTGCAGAGATGGTAACATTGACCGCAGAAGGTTCTCCAATTATTTGTGAGATACTTCCTGTACATCCGTTGGAGTCAATGATGCTCACCACATAGGTTCCAGCACAGAGTCCGCCTGCTGAAGCAGTGGTTTGTAGGTTTGGATCATCCCACGTATAGATATAAGGTGGCAGTCCGTTGGTAATAAGCACTGTGGCAAAGCCATCACATCCATTGTTACAGCTGGCATCTGCAAAGGCTGATATAACAAGTGTGGGTGCTCCCAGGTCATTGACCACAGCTAGTTCTGTAGCCGTACATCCAGAATTGTCTGTAACCATCAGGTTGTATATTCCTGAGAACAACCCTGTGGCACAGGCTGTGGTTTGTGTTCCGGGATCATCCCAGGCATAAGTAAATGGAGCTACTCCGCTGGAAACAGTTACGCAGGCTGATCCATCATCCAATCCACAGTTGGCACCGGTAGTGTCAACAACAAGCGTGATGGCTACTGGTTCTGTAATGACAATGACATCAGAAAGTGTACATCCATTGGCATCGGTAACAAGAACCGTATAAGTGTTGGCAATCAATCCTGTAGCTGAGGCAGTGGTCTGTAAGTTAATGTCATCCCATTGATAGGTATAAGCAGTTGTACCTCCACTGATACCTGCTGTTGCTATTCCCGTTAAGTCACCATTGCAGAGTACATCAGTTGAACTAAACAGGTTGGCAAGTGCCAGCGGCTGCGTAATCAAGGCGGAGTCAATGAGGGTGCATCCATTGTTGTCGGTTACTGTTACATAAAAAGTACCGGCACAGAGGTTAATAGCCAAAGGAGCTGTCTGGCCATCACTCCATAGGTAAGTATAGGGTGTTGTTCCATTTGTTACTATAATATCAGCTGTTCCATCACAATCACCGTTGCAATCAACTCCTACTGCGTTTATTGAAGAAGACAAGAGGAGCGGCTCAGTTACAATTATTGTGGAGCTGGATACACATCCATTGCCGTCTTCTACCTGAGCAATATACGTTCCGGTACACAATCCAGTAGCTATGGAATTTGTTTGCGTTGCAGGGTCATTCCAGCTGTATGTATAGGGCGCGGTTCCTCCGATAGGGCTAACCGTTGCCGTTCCATCGCATCCACCTGTACAGGTGACCGGTATCTGGCTTACAGGAGAAGTTAGGGCGATGGGTTCTGAAATAATTATTGAGGTGCTGTCAATGCAACCATTGCCATCTGTTACCATTACATTATAGGTCCCGGTGCATAAATTCGTAGCTGTTGTATTCGTTTGTGATGTTGGGTCATCCCACAGATATGTATACGCCAATGTTCCTCCAACAGCTGTAGCGGTGGCATTCCCATCACAAGAGCTGTTGCAGCTTACGTTGATACTTCCTGTAATACCGATTATCAATGCTGAAGGTGCCGAAATAACACCACTTGCAGTTGTAATACAACCGTTCACATCCGTTATCATAACCGTATAAATTCCGGCACCTAAACTGTCTGCAGTTGTCGTGTTTTGTGTAAATGGGTCATCCCACAAATAGGTGTAAGGAGGCTGTCCATCCGTTACTGCTACAGTCAGCTCACCATCTGTGGTGCCAAGGCAGCTCAAAGAAATATTGCCAGATATGCTTGCTGTAGGTCCTGCTGTATCGCTTACTGTTACGGTTGCAGTGGAGAAGCAGCCATCGGCATCGGTCACCGTTACCGAATATCCACCGGCTAGCAGCCCCGTGGCATTGGCATTGGTTTGTGAAGGTATGCTACTCCAGGAATAGGTGTATGGCAATGTTCCATTGATTGAGGATGCAGTGGCCTCACCATCTGCCTGTCCGCAGTGCGACGGAAGAGAAGTAGTGCTCACCACAATGGCCAGTGGTTCATTAATCACAACAGCCACGCTGGTATCACATCCCTTGTTGTCCGTTACCGTTACACTGTAAGTGCCCTGACACAATCCTGTCGCCATTGCTGTGGTTTGGGTTCCTAAATCATCCCATAAGTAGGTATAGGTAGGTGTTCCTCCTGCCGGGCTGACTATTGCATCCCCGTCACAAGATCCGTTGCACAGAGCATCATTACCCGCTATTGCTGCAGTCACAAGAGTTGGTTCTGTTATATTGATGGATGCAGTGGCTATACATCCTACATCATCAGTTACTGATACATTAAAGGTTCCAGCGCACAATCCAGCAGCTGTCGCATTTGTTTGGGTTCCCGGATCGTCCCAATCATAAGTATAAGGCGCTGTTCCTCCAACCATACTTACCGTCGATTGTCCATCGCATACTCCGTTACAGGATGTGTTATTGTCTAGTACAGCAGTGGCTGTTCCACCTCCCAGATCCGATATGTTAACTGTGGTTTGATCCGTGCACCCATTGGCATCGGTAACTGTTACATTGTAGGAGCCGGCACTAAGTCCGGTTGCTGTGGCTGTTGTCTGTGCTCCAGAATCATCCCAGCTAAAAGTGTATGCTCCCGTTCCGCCAGATCCAAAAGCAGTGGCATCACCATCGGTTTGCCCACAGTTGGCATCATTTCCTGAACCAGTTGCTACTACCGCCGGTGGTTCTATGACGGTATAGCCATCTGTGATGGTACATCCATTGGAGTCTGTAACGGTCACTGTATAAGCCCCTGCTGGCAAGCTGCCGAGGTCTTGTGTTGTCTCTCCTCCAGGCGCCCATGAATAACTATATGGAGCCGTGCCCCCGGTAACACCTAAATCAATAGCTCCCGTGGAGGCTCCGTTACAAAGGATGTCTGTTCCGGCTATTGTTGTAGCAAGTGGAGCTGCCGGTTGTAATATATCCGCTGATCCTACTGTTACTATTCCATTGGAGTCAGTAACGGTTACCGTATAGGTTCCAGCACATTGGTTGATTATATCTTCTGCTGTCATGCCTCCAGGTGACCAGGAATAGGTATACGGTGGCACACCTCCAGAAACGGTGAGATCTATCTCTCCATTGCAATCTCCAAAACATAGAATATGCGTAGGTGTTAAGATCAGAACGATAGCTCCAGGCTCTGTAATAACCACACAGTCCGTAGATACACATCCATTGGCATCCGTAACAGTTACACAAACGGTATCGTCACAAAGTCCAGTTGCCGTAGCTGAAGTCTGCGCCCCCGGGTCATCCCATAAATAAGTAAACGGGGCCGTACCTCCGGTCATCGTGACTGATGCCTGTCCATCACAAATATTAAATCCGGATGTATTGTTGTCTATTGCGGCCGTGGCTGTTCCACCCGGTATATCTGCAATAATTTGAGAAGTGGTGGCAGTACAACCATTGGCATCTGTAACGGTTACATTATACGTTCCAGGGGCCAATCCAGTTGCTGTTGCGTTGGTTTGTGCTCCAGAACCATCCCACTGGTAGGTATAGCTTGGAGTTCCTCCCGCGACAGCAACATTTACTGACCCATCACTTTGTCCACAGTTGGCGTTGACTGCAGATGGAGTAAGTACAATTGGCGCTGGTTCTGTAATAATAACTTGCGCTGTTCCAATACAGCCATTTCCATCCGTTATTGTAACGTCATAAGTACCGGCAATGAGTGAAGATATATCCTCCAATCCTGAGGTGAAGCCACCTGGCCCTGTCCAGGAGAATAGATAACTTCCATCACCGCCAGTTGGTGTGAGATCGGCTGCACCCGTATTTCCAGCGTTACACAAGGCGTCTGTTCCTACAATTGTTCCCGCCACTATAGCTGGTTCTGTAAGCACAACCGAACTTATTGCTGTACAGTTATTGGCATCTGTGACTGTAATGTCATAAGTTCCCGCTTCCAGTCCTGTGATATCTTCAGTGGTTGCAGTGTAAGAGTTGGGGCCTGTCCAGCTAAAGGTATAGGCAATTGTGCCTCCTGCCACTGTCAGATCGATAGCGCCATTAAAGTCTCCATTGCAAAGAGCATTGACAGAGGTTGTTGTCAATACCAAAGCAGCTGGTTCGTTAACAATGTACACTCCAATTATAACACAGCCTACTCCATCGGTTACAC
>JYMV01010012.1_pt1 | contig 14701 bp, 13 predicted proteins | sample 338911 | NCBI WGS metagenome assembly JYMV01 (sample SAMN03354496, study PRJNA234377) | hydrothermal vent metagenome | biome: Deep sea; feature: Hydrothermal plumes at the Eastern Lau Spreading Center, Western Pacific Ocean; material: Seawater | place: Tonga | collected 2009 | depth 2000 m m
AGGGCTGAAGTTCCTATCCCACAACCTTTAGGATTTCATGCCAGGCCATCAACGTTTATTTCCTTAATTGCCCGCTACCATGAAGGGGAATTGCACATGATTATTGATGAGGAAAAATTTAACGCTAAGTCAGTCATGAGCCTTTTACAGGCAGGAGGCATTCTTGCTGACAAGGGTTATCAAAAAGTTATCATGGAGGGCTCTCGGCAAGCTATTTCTGACGTCAAAATTCTGGCCCAAAATAATTATTGCGAAGAAGGAGAATTTCCCCGTCAGCTGAGCTATCTGCGCCCAGATCAAGGTAATGACTGAATTGAATTTACTATGAATGTTGAAAATGAAATTTATAATATTGTTGATAAAAATGACCAGATAATAGGGCAGGCCAGCCGGAAATATATTCATAAAAATAAATTGTTGCATCGATCTGTCCATATCCTTGTTTTTAATTCCAGAAATGAACTATTCTTACAAAAACGAGCTCTCTGCAAGGATGAAAATCCGGGGCTGTGGGACACTTCATCAGCTGGGCATGTTGATGCTGGGGAATCCTACGATGCATGTGCTCATCGCGAACTTGGGGAAGAACTGAATTTAAAAGCTGCTTTAAAAACTTCTATGAAAATCCCAGCTTGTCAAGAGACCTATGGGGAACATGTTCAGGTATACATCTGCGTAACGGATGATGTGATTAAAATTAACCTGGAAGAAATCAGCGAAGGAGCTTTTTTTAGTCTTGCCAAGATCCAGAAAAAGATAACCATAAACCCCGCCCATTTTACTTCTTCCTTTAAATTAATTTTTAATCAAATTAGCGATGCTGAAAATATCATATTGAATAAAATAGAACTTAAGGAAAATTTTAAATGACCTCTTTTGATATTTTCGTTTCGGTTGTTCTTGGATTTAGTCTAATTTTCTCCTTAATGAAAGGTTTTGTAAGGGAGATATTTTCTCTTTTGTCCTATGTGGGTGGATATTTAATGGCCGTAAAATACCAAAGCACGTTTGCTCAGGTTTTGATGGAAAGTATCCCCAGCAAGCCCATAGCAAAATTGATTGCTTTTGTGGCAATTTATATAATTACTGCAATTATCATTTCTCTAATGGGTAAGGTTGCCAAGGCCATGCTTTGGTCCGGAACAGACCTGTCGATGTTTGACAGAATAATGGGTGGCATCGTGGGATTGGCAAGAGGTGTGGCCATTCTGGTTGCTGTAATGTTCCCTCTGCAATTTTTTCCTGAAGTGGCGAAAAAGTTCACACAGGATTCATATGCAGCCCCACATTTAGCGAAAGTTTTAAATTTTGTAAATAACCCGGGCACCCTGAATATAAGAAAAAAGATTTTAGATTTTGATATGGATGGGGCAAAAGAAAAATTTGATAATTTAAAGGATTTGAAAAATTTATCAGACAAATTTAATGATTTGAAGAAAAACCTGTCTAATAACGACAAACCCCAGGACCAGTATTCCGCAGAAGACCTGAGAAAATTAAATGACATTCTAAAATCCGTTGATAAAGATTAATTCGCTTCGGATAAGTTTGAATAAAATCAACAAGTATCGATGGCTACAAAAATAAATTTTAATGGGGAAATCCATGACCAGTTGAGCATTTCCGTTTTGGATCATGGTTTTTTATTTGGGGATAGTGTTTATGAAGTGGTATGCACCTTCAATAATCAACCGTGTTTTTTAGACAAACACCTCGATCGCCTTTTTGCTTCGGCCAAAGCAATTTCATTGAATATTCCGCATGATAATGAGTGGTTTCTGGAACAATTGAAAGTTACATTAGGTGCGGCGGATAATGATGAGTCTTACATAAGGATAATTGTTACCCGGGGAGTCGGCGAAATTAATATTGATCCCTCAACTTGTCACAGTCCCAATATAATTATAATTGTGATGGACATAAAAGAATATCCAGAGCCCTGTTATGAAAAAGGAATTCATGTTGCCTTGGTTTCCATTAAAAGGAACGCACGTGACGCTTTGAATCCTAATATTAAAACAGGAAACTATTTAAATAATGTTTTAGCAAAAATGGAAGCGAATAAGCTTGGTGCTCAAGATGCCATCATGGTTAATCCATGGGGACATTTGACAGAAGGAACTACAAGCAACCTATTCTTTGTCCGGGAGGGTCATATCCTTACCCCTTCCCTGGATTGTGGCCTTCTCTCAGGAATTACCCGGGAAATGGTGATTCAACTGTCCAAAGAAAATGGATTCCATATTGAAGAAGGGAAATGGCCTGGCGAAGAACTTTATGAAGCTGATGAGATATTCCTGACAGGGACCATTAAAAAAGTAATGCCGGTATCACATCTGGATGGTCGACCTGTTGGATCGGGTAAACCCGGGCCAGTTACTCTAAAACTTATGCGGCTTTATGAAGATCTAATAAAAAGACAATTATAAACCGGTGACTTGTGTCTCTACTCGTAGGCCTAACAGGCGGGATCGGCTCTGGAAAAAGTTTGGCAGCATCTTTTTTCAAGGAGTTGGGTGCCCACATCATAGATGCTGATCAATTAAGCAGGGATTTGGTCCATCCAGGACAAACTGCGCTAAAGGAAATTGTCAATTATTTTGGTAAAAATATCCTGGATTCTACTGGCAATCTGAATCGGAGAAAACTCGCTAAAATAGTATTTCAAGATTCAAAAAAAAAGTCTGTTCTAGAAGAAATTCTCCATCCCAAAATATTTAAAAAAGAACAAGAAGTTTTTTTAAAAATTTGTACTAAAGACCCTTTTGCCATTGTTATCATCGATGCGGCTCTATTGATCGAGTCCGGAAACTATAAACATGTAAATAAAGTGATTGTGGTTCGATCCAGTGAAGAATCTCAAATCCAAAGAATTTTAAGTCGAAATGCCGTCAGCTTTGATGAAGCAGTGGCCAGAATCAAGAATCAGATGAGCCTTGAAGAAAAAATCAAATATGCGGATTTCATTCTGGATAATAATATGCAACAGGAAGACCTCAAGCATAAAGTTCAAGAGCTTTTTCCCCAACTCCTGAATATCTCAAAAAAACTAGTTAATTCAATTAGTTAAATGTTGAGTTCTTGGGCTTAAATACCGTTAAATTCTTTAGGATTAATGTAAACAGAAAATATGAATTATGGCTGAAGATCAGGAAGCTACAGACAAGGAACAGGATTTAACTACCGGTGAGGCGACGGAACTTGAACGCTTGTTGGATGATGCTGGCGGAGGCGATGAGGCGGCTGGTGGCCTAAAGGCAAAATTTAAAAAAATTCTCTCCAATAAAAAACTCCTGATGATATATGGTGGAGGATTCCTTGTCCTGATCCTAGCCATCGGGGTAGGAGCTTACTTTTTTCTTGGTGAAAAAGAGGCCGATGTAGTTCCTTTAGAGGAACAGGCCGATGTAGTTCCTTTAGAGGAACAGGCCGTTGACGAGGAAATTATAGAGGAAGAAGAAGAGGTCATAATTAAAAAGGTCAATATTTACGAACTGGAACCTTTTTTCCTCCCTATTCGTGAAGATGGCAAAGAAACAGGTCGATTTATATCTATTTCTGCAAATCTTTTATTGAGCAATAGAGTCTTGAATAGGGAGATTGACAAGGTACTCCCTCTGATTAGAAAAAATATTTATACTATTCTCAGAAGAAAAAGGCCCAGCGATTTTACCCTTAAACGCTCCCGGGCCGAGGAAAGAATCAAAAAAGAAATTCTGATCGCCTCCAACACCCAGCTTTTAGCTGGTACCGGAACAATTACCGATGTTTTTTTTACTCGTTTCGTGGTTAAATAGATCGTCCTCCGATCTTGACTTATCTTGTCCAGAGCCCATATTTAGTTAATCAGTAATAATAATTCAGGTTTCGATTATGCCTACAGCACTTCCTGTTAATACACAACAGGTTCTGCAGATGGGGTCGCATACGGAAAAACTGCAGCATACCATGCAAAACCTGCCCACTGTTGTGGCTCAACAGGCTGACAAAGAACGACAACTGGCAGATGAGTTGAAGCGTGTACAGGTGCAGGATATGGACCCAACTCATTTCCTGGAAGAAACAGACCCCCATACCAAAGCCAAAAAGCGAATTAGAATCCGCAAAAAGCATCATTCCAATACTGATGGCGATAGCCCCGAACCTCCTTTCCCCGAAGACCCTCATCGAGGGAAATTAAATATCATTGTCTGACCCTCAAAAACTTCGCAGAACGAATCTAATTTATTGAAAATAAAGCGATAATTAAATTTTATTCTTGCACTGCAATATTGTGATTGTGGCGGAGAGGCAACTTGCCGATAAAGAATTAAGTCCTTTTAATTAAGGACCAATCACAAGAGCGACTAAACACTCCCTTCACTATAAAAAATGTTTAAGAATTTCAGCCTCCTCGATAAGTCGACGCAGATAGAAAATTTGACTCAGCAGGTCTTAAAAGTTCTTGGTGGCAAGGATTCCAATCCAGCGACTATCAAATTCATCAGCCAATTACAGTCGGGCAATATTTTTAAGGCCGTTTTCGTGAGAAACCTTCCGGGAGGAAAAGGGGTTTTATTGCTTGAGGGCAATAAAGTAATCGTTGAATTGCCTAAGGAATTCTCCTTTAAAGGGCAGAATGAGCAGAAGGATTTAACAAGAACAACCTTAAGTAAGGGCCAAACAATAATTGTCCGTGTAGAAAACTCAGGATCAAAAGCGGCTCTAAAAATTATTTCACTTCCATCTCATGAAGACCCGTTAAAAAATGTGGGGGTTACAACAAATCTGACCCCCCGGGGGAAATCAATTTCCAGGTTTTTCGGTTTGAAAGAGTTTCATCAATCGTCTTCATCTCCCAACAGCATAACAAACGCTCGTGTTACCAGCATTTTGGATTCTAAATCCATACTGATTGAAACAGGAGGTAAGAGTTTTTCAGTGCCGGTAGAAAATGTAGAAAACTTCAAACCCGGGTCTCAGGTCAGTATTTATTTCAAGAAACCGGAAGGTGGACAGCACCCCGTATTAATGAAAAGTGGACAGCACCCTGTATTAATGGAAAATGTGCAGCACCCCGAATTGATAGAAACGGGTTCAAACAAAATAAAAAGATTGGATTTTAATTCGTTAAAACCCTATTTGCCTGCCCGAATGCCTATAACAAAAATGGCGAATCTGCTTCGGAGTGAAATTCTTGATTCACCGGTGATTCCTGATTTAAAAATTCAATCCGATGTGGTTGTACGATTGCGAGATACCTTGCGCGTACTCCTCCCTAGTGAGGGAGAAATCCCCAGTGCAACACAAGTACGGCAACAAGTGGCATCATCTGGAATAAATTATGAGGCAAAAGTGCGGCAGGTCCTTGAGTTTCCTTCAAATATTCAAGCCCGCAAAGAATTAGCGAGCGATTTAAAAGGTTTGTTGCTAGAACTTTATCATTCCACAGAGCAGGTATCTGCAAAGGTGGTTCAAAATGCTCCTGGTCGGTTTGCCGAGTTTCGACAAACGATAAAATATGCCATCGATAATATTGAACTCAACCAGCTTTCTTCACAAATATCGAAACAGGAGAACCAGCCACTGGTAATTCAGATTCCCAATCCATTGAGTTCCGGAAACAAAACTATCCAATTATTTGTTCGTGACGATTCTTCAGAAAACGAGACCGGAAACAAAAACCCAAAAAAGAACCATCATGTAGCTTTTTTTCTAGATCTTTCTTCCCTGGGGAAAATTAAAATTAACGCAAAGATGAATCAGGAGAGTTTGTCTGTATGCATTGATGTGGAGAGTGAAGAAATTGCTAATTTTATACGCCACAGAACAAATGACTTTGAAGAAAAAATGAACGAAAATAAAATTAACACATCGGTGGAATGCTTTGTAACCCATGAAGTCAAACCGGCAAAAGATAATCTGATTGAATTGCTGGTAAGTCAAAACACATCCCTAATAAATATCCAGACATGAAACAAAACCAAACAAAAAATTTCGCCATATCACTTAAATATAGTGGGGCCAGTAACTGTGCTCCGAGAGTGACTGCCAAAGGGCAGGGCTGGGTAGCCGAAAAAATTATTGCCATGGCGCAGCAACAAAATATCCCGATCAAAAAGGATAAAGATCTGGTTGAGTTGCTGGGAAAAATTGATGTTGGGCGGGAAATACCAGAGTCGTTATATAAACTAGTTGCGGAACTTCTCGCCTGGGTTTATCAATTAAATAATGGATATTCTAAAAACCAAAAAACGCGCAGAGCCAAGGTTTAAAGCGCCCAATTTTTTTGGAAATAGCACCCCTTGACAACAATTTTATTCCGATTTATCTTGACCTGGTAAATAGCCTTTGATATCCTTTGAAATCAACGCGTTACTATGGTTTCGGTGATAGCGTGCAGGGTTATAGCATTTGATTTTTTGCTCCTTCTGTTTACAGGCGCAAAATTTTTCCTGCAAAACAATTCTTTTTAAATAGAGAGTCAGCAATTGCTACAATCCATTAGAATCATCATAATCTTCCTTATCCTTTCGTCAACCTCATGGTTTCTTGGTAACGCCAGTGCCAGTTTCTCGTATGAAGTTCATACTCTGAATCAATATCACTTTTCCACCCCTCCTGGCCTTCAAAGTAAAGTCGAATTCTGGAAAAAGATTTATACTGAATACAGCACCAAACATGCGGTGGTTCACGATATTAAGAACCTGGATATTGTCTATGAGGTTGTCTATTTAGGCGAGAAACCGTTATCCCGAAAAGCCCGGGAGCGTAAACTGAAGAAAACCAAAAAGAAGTACAGAAATATTTTACGCAAGATAGCCAAAACCAAAAACAAAGCAAAATTGACGGGGGAAGAAAAAAGAGTTTTTGCATTGGTAAAAAAGGATTTTTATAAGGCGTCAAGAAATATACGGGCTCAACTCGGCCAAAAGGACCGTTTTAGGGAGGGGATTGAGCGGTCAGGTTTATATAATATAAAAATCAAAAGGATATTTGAGAAATTCAACCTTCCAGAGGCACTGAGTGTCCTTCCTCATGTCGAGTCCTCTTTTCAGATCGGTGCATATTCAAGCGCTGGAGCGGCAGGAATCTGGCAGTTTACCCGTGGTACAGGTCGCTTGTTCATGCGTGTGGGTTATGACGTGGACGAAAGACGGGATCCTATTCTTGCTACCTATGGTGCCGCCAAATTACTAAAAAAGAATTTTGAAAGTGTGGGGTCTTGGCCATTGGCCATTACAGCTTACAACCACGGTTTGCAGGGAATAAAACGCGCAAAAAATAGATTTGGAAAAGATATTGTAAAAATAATAGGCAAATATAAAAGCAGAACCTTTGGTTTTGCCTCGCAAAATTTTTACGCAGAATTTCTTGCCGCGCTACACGTAATTAAAAATCAAAATAAATATTTCCCCAATCTAAAGATAAAAAAACCCATTCGAAGGGCTTCCTTCATATTGCCCGATTATATTCATATTCGAACCGCGATGAATTATTTTAATATGACGCGGGAAGAAATAGCAGAAGCAAACCCTTCTCTCAGGCGCCCGGTTTTAAATGGTGAGAAACGCATTCCAAAAGGATTTATTTTTCAGGCTCCAATCGGGAAGATTGATAATTTGGTCGCTCGGTATGGACAAATTCCCCAAAAGGTAAAATATAGAAGTCAATTGCGATCCAAATGGTATACCGTCAGAAGAGGGAATACCTTGTCAGGAATTGCTTTGCGTTTTGGGACAACATTAAGATCTTTGAAAAGTTTCAATAATTTAGGCAGGCGCAATCGCATTTATGTCGGTCAAGTGCTTCAATTGCCCGGGAGAAATTCCCGGCACCAACCCACGTTCCGGTTGGCCAAACTGGACTCCAGCAAATATTCAACAAGAATTGTTTCTTATAGAGTTCGCAGACACGACAATCTTTCTAAAATTGCAAAGCGCTTTGGCACTAATGTAAGCCATCTTACTCGTATCAACCGATTCCGGAATCCAGATTCTCTTTTTCCAGGGCAAAAAATAAAAGTTCCTCGTCGAGAATTAATTGAAAAAAAAATTAAGTTAGCATCAAGTAGCGTAAAAACCAAGAATTTCAAATTACCGGTAAATCGCTCACAGATATCCAAATCATCCAATACCGCGAAAAACTTAAAGAAAATAAAAATGGGAAGGGCTGTTTCACCTGGAACCCTTCAAATAGCCCGAAACAACACCAATCGTACCAACAGAAACCGTCCTGCTTTTAAACCGGTATCGTTTTCTCCAGACGGGAATTCTGATTCTCTTATAGGCACCATCACCGTTGATTTTGATGAAACGCTCAGCCATTATGCAGAATGGTCACTACAATCCGTAAAAGAATTAAGAAGGATGAACCGGATTGGAAAAAGAGGTGGCATATTAGCTAACGATAAGATTCGTGTTAGTTTTTCTAGGACCAACCCTGAAAATTTCGAAGAAAAAAGGCAGGAATATCATAAGGGAATTCAGGAAGACTTTTTCAATAATTATAAAATCAACAAATTAGCCATAAGAAGTGTTGAAAAGGGTGAGACTTTATGGGAAATATGTAACGAGATTTATACTATTCCTCTTTGGCTTTTGAGTAGCTACAATGCTGATAAAGATATTAATTCGCTTTCCGTTGGCGAGCCCATCGTCATACCCGTAATTATCCCTAAGGATAAAAACACTTGAGTTTTTATTCTTTCCTGGAAAAATAATTCAACGCCGTATCAATTGCCACCAAATGGGCTTCTATCCGTACATCCATTGAAAACTTGGTAGCAGTCTCCAATGTCAGGCATCTTCTGGTTCCTTTGAATAATGAGTATAAAGCCATGGGCCACCAATCCATGGACTTGAAATCATTTTCCGGAACCATAATTCCTTCTTGAGCGGAACAACCATCTATCTCACCGTTCAGATTTATGGGCATGACCTTTTTTACGGCCTGCAGGATTTTTTTGCCCAATTGATCATCTTCCGCATGTGTTCCCTTTTGATATAGGTAATATCCAGGCGTCATGAAATCCTCATGAAGCTCAATTGTCAGATCATAGTATTTGTCAAAACTGGACTTCGCGAACTTCACTTCCTGGGGGGGTGAGTCATGTTTAAATAATCGATTCAAGTCTTTGCCTTCATGGTTTTCTCTTGATCCTATTTCAAAACCATAGGGGTTTAAGCAGGGCAAAAAGGTTAACTCCCATACATCAGCAAATTTTTCAAAGCGGTTGTTTTCCAGGAATGAGCAAATTGTTTCCACACCACTTGGTTCATCGCCATGAATTCCTGCAGATATCATTGCCTTGAGTCGATTTCCTTCTCCCAAAATAAATTTAACTAAGGAATACATCTTTTCCGGAGTTTCTATAAGATGGTTTAAGGCAAATCCATTTACCCCAGGCAAATGTTTGCGTAATCTGGAATAAATTGTCTTAATATCATTTTTTTTGGAATTCATGTTTTATTTTAATTGTTCAACTTTTCGGTAAAACCACATTCCTGCTTAACAACGCATTTTTGGCAGTTAAAATTCTTAGCCGTGCAGGTATATCTTCCATGAAGAATGAGATAACGGTGGGCACTTTTCAACCATTTCTTAGGTGTCACCTCTAAAAGTTTTTGTTCCGTTTCTAAGACAGAGTTTCCGGGTGCTAATCCCGTGCGGTTTGCTACTCGAAAAACATGGGTATCTACAGCGATTGTAGGTTTTCCAAATCCCTCATTCAATACCACATTAGCTGTTTTACGTCCTACGCCAGGCAAATTTTCCAAGTCTTTCCGGTTGCCAGGAACCCGTCCATTATGTTTCTCCAATAAAATTTTACAGGTATTTATAATATTTTTAGATTTGGCAGGGGCCAAGCCTATAGGTTTGATGATTTTTGCGAGTTTGGATTGCCCCAAGGCTAGCATTTTAGCTGGGGTAGGGCACGAGGAGAAAAGAGCGGATGTAACTTTATTTACCGTTTTATCTGTAGATTGAGCACTTAAAATTACTGATATAAGAAGCTCATAATGATTTTTGAAGACCAGTTCCGATTTAGCCTCTGATAAATGCTTGGCAAGCTTTTGGTATAGGCGATTTATATTTCCGGGGGTCAAGGTTTATTAACTTTTTTCTAATTTAAGGAGACAAAGCACAGCGGACCCCCACCCAATAGGAAAGGGTAGGATCAGACATGCCCCCATGCCGGGCCGTAACGCGCACATGTTGATCATCGCTCATCCAAGAATTGCCACGAATGACTCTAAAACTTGTCCGGGCTGGGCCTTTAGGATTTTTAAGTGGACTACTTTGGTAATAATGGAGAGAAAACCAGTCTTCCACCCATTCCCAAACCCCGCCAACCATGTCATAGAGCCCCCAGGCATTGGGTTTTTGAATTGCCAGCATACCAAAGATAGTCATCGTCAATTTCGTTGCCCCAGGGAAAACGTGTCTGGCTCCCGGCTCTGGCGGCGTACTCCCATTCCGCCTCCGAAGGAAGTCTTCTTCCAATTCTTTTGCAATATTTACTTGCTTCCTTCCATTTGATGTGCGTAATAGGTTGCTCGGGGTTGTGAAAAACAGATCGGTTGAAATTCATCACCGCATCCCATTTACTTTGCGTAACCTCAAATTGGTCAAGATAAAATTCATCCAGGCATACGTTATGAGCGGGTTTTTCCCTGGTACTATCATCATCATCCTCATATATATTATTTTCATTGCTGCCCATCATGAAACACCCAGCTTGAATCTGAACCATATCTGATGGTAGTTTTGCAGCAAAAAGTATTTGGGGCGAAAAAAGCAAGGCAAGCAATATAATTGTCGTATTTTTCATCCGGTGGATTGTACTGGTTGGAAATAGTTGGGTCAAGTAATCAGATCGAAATTTCATCCCACCCAAAATTAAATTTTTTCCGGAATTAGGATGTAGATTTATGAAATTATGTCGATATAGCATATAACTTCATATCTTTTAAATCAATAAATTCAATGAAAAATAAAATCTGGGCGAAAATTTTCATTTTGGTATTATTTATTCCCTGTTTTTTAATCCCATCCCCATCCCATGCATTTTACAAAAAAAAGGCGCTGGTAGGACAATTTCAAGATCCCGCTGGTTGGAACAAGCCTTATCACCCCGGAAATATTATTGAAAAATTATTAGTTCAAGAACTCACTCGTAAAAATCGCGTTCAACTAATTTCCATATCTGGAAATATGAGGGGATCAATGGATAACCATGACATATCCCCTGATAAAAATAGTATGGAGTCGGCCATTTTTGATTCTTGGAAAATGGATTTTCCTGGAATCGTATCCATACAGGGTCCTAGCCCTAAAATGGGGAAACCTATGCAAAAAATGGATCGAATGGATGAACATATGGACATGGGACCTCCCTGGCCGGTCGAAATGGGGAGGAGGGTTCCCCAAAAAGCTGCCTTAACGGAAATCAGGGGAAAAGTTATTAAATTCTTGCCTGACATGAAAAAAGAAAATTCTGCAGAATCCGCATCTCTAGGATCGTTAACCCGTGAGAATGCTGAATTACAAGTTCATGTTGAGCTTGTCCAAAATAAAACTGGAAGAATCCTCTTCGAAAAAAAATTCAAGTTGTACTCGAGTAAAGGGACACGCCCTTTTTCCATAGAAAATTTGAATCCAGAAAACAAAAGTGGCAAATCTGATCCCAGTTCCATGAGTTTTATACTCGATAAATTAATAACTGAAATGGGCTTATTTATTGGAGAAAAACTCAATTCTTTAATGCTCGAAGGTGAAATAATAGGCATTAACCTTAAAGAAATCACTCCGCAAATAGGTAATAAAGCCGAATTTGAAGAGGAAATTCTGGTAAACATTGGTTCAGAAAACGGGGTCCGCATTGGTGACAAATTTAAGGTCCATGCCGTAGGTTTAGGTCTGCATGACCCTATCACAGGAAGTGACTTGGGAGATATTTATGTGAGAACTGGAGTCATTCAAATTTTGCATGCATGGGAAGGATTTTCAAGAGCCAGATCCGTGGGTGGAAAAAATTTTAAAACCGGTTTTCTTGTTCAATCCTTGAGCAATGGAAAGTTTCCATCAAGAGAAAAGGTGCCCTGGTGGGAGTTTCATGGAATCCGCGCTGTAGATGGACAGGAGTAAATTCATGATTTTGCTCCATACTCCTGTATAGATTTAATCGAAAGATCATCTGCCTTAATAAATTTTAAAGCGTTCACCAGAGCTGACGCACCAGCCATGGTTGTACAGTATGGCAAATTTTGATTCAGCGAGCTTCTCCTGAGGGAAAATGAATCCTTTATAGATTGTTCGCCAAATACTGTGTTGATAACAATATCTATTTGTTTCGCTTCAATGGCTTCCACACAATGCGGAGATCCTTCCTTGACTTTGTTGATGGCTAAAACTTCAACCCCATTTTTTTCCAGATAATCAGCAGTACCCCGTGTCGCGATTAAATGGTAGCCCAATTCCATTAGTTCTCTGCCAATTGCAACTATTTTTAGTTTATCAGAGTCCTTAACACTGATAAAAGCAGTACCATTCAGGGGAAGTTTAACCCCAGTCGCCAACTGTGCTTTTGCAAAAGCCCGCCCAAAAATAGTATCAATTCCCATAACTTCACCGGTAGACTTCATTTCAGGTCCAAGCAAGACATCCACATCGTGAAATTTGTTGAACGGAAAGACAGATTCTTTCACAGCAATATGGGAAAAGGTTTTTTCCTCAGTAAACCCTAATTCCTTTAAAGTTTTTCCGGCCATGACCCTGGCGGCGATTTTAGCTAAAGGAATCCCGATAGTTTTGCTTACAAAAGGAATCGTTCGCGAAGCCCGAGGGTTCACCTCAATGATGTAAACAGTTCCATCCTTAACCGCAAATTGAATATTCATCAGACCAATGACTTTGAGTTCTCGTGCCAACGCATAGGTTTGCTTTTTAATTTCATCAATCGTTTCCGATGGGAGGGAAAAGGCCGGCAGGGAACAGGCACTGTCACCAGAGTGTATTCCTGCTTCTTCAATATGTTCCATCACTCCGCCAATCACCACATCCTCACCATCAGAAATAGCATCAACATCAATTTCCGTGGCGTCCTCTAGAAAGTCGTCAATCAGGATTGGGTGTTCGGGAGAGGCTTGAACCGCATGTTGCATATAGTACTCCAGGCGATTTCGGCTATAAACAATTTCCATTGCCCGGCCTCCCAATACATATGAAGGGCGAACCACTACCGGATAGCCAATTTTCTCAGCGATCATGCGGGCTTCCTGATAGGAAGCGGCAGTCCCATTGGCAGGCTGACGGAGTCCAAGTTTATCCAAAACTTCTGTGAAAAGTTTTCTGTTCTCGGCGCGATCAATATCAATAGGGCTTGTTCCAATAATGGGGACACCGGCATTCATCAAAGGTATAGCTAGTTTTAATGGAGTCTGTCCTCCAAGTTGCACAATCACACCATCCGGTTTTTCCACCCTTGTGATATTCAGAATATCCTCGAGGGTCAATGGTTCAAAATATAGCCTGTCCGAGGTGTCGTAATCCGTGCTTACCGTTTCGGGATTGCAGTTAACCATAATAGTTTCATAGCCATCTTCCTTTAGGGCAAAAGATGCATGAACACAGCAATAGTCAAACTCTATTCCCTGACCGATTCTGTTGGGTCCTCCACCCAGAATCATGATTTTTTTTCTGGAAGTCACATCGGCTTCGCATTCTTCCTCATAAGTGGAATATAAATATGGAGTGAAAGCCTCAAATTCGGCGCCACAGGTATCAACTCTCTTAAAGACAGGATAAATTCCGGACTTGGCTCGGCGTTGAAATATATCCTTTTCATCACAATTTAGAAGTTCTGCCAGATAGATATCAGAAAATCCTAATTTTTTGGCGTTCAAGAGGGTTTCATCATCCATGCTAGAAATTCCATCTAACTGCAATAATTCCTGTTCAAAACTAATGAGGGAATGGATATTGTCCAGAAACCAGGGATCGATACCTGTAATCTCATAAATTTGGTCAATGGTAATTCCTCTTCGTAAAGCGGCGGCAACATGCCAAAGACGGTCCGAAAAAGGCAGGCTCAAAGCAGCTAAAATTTTTTCATTTTGTTGCTCCGGGGATAAACCAACTTTGTTCAGACTGAACCGAAATTTTTCCTCAAAACCATAAATCCCGGTCTCCATGGATCGGATAGATTTTAGTAAAGCCTCCTTGAAAGTACGGCCAATGGACATTACCTCACCCACTGATTTCATTTGAGTGGACAAGATAGGTTCCGTCTTTAAAAATTTCTCAAATGTGAAACGTGGAATTTTAACCACACAGTAATCCAGGGTCGGTTCAAAAGAAGCCGGGGTGACCCGTGTAATATCATTCTTAATTTCATCCAGAGAATAGCCAATCGCTAATTTTGCCGCAAACTTTGCAATGGGAAAACCGGTAGCTTTAGATGCCAAAGCGGAACTTCTGGATACTCTGGGATTCATCTCAATAACTATCATCTCTCCGGTCTTTGGATCGATGGCAAACTGGATATTGGAGCCACCCGTCTCAACACCAATTTCCCGGATGATGTCAATCGCCGCGTTGCGCATTATTTGATATTCTTTATCGGTAAGAGTTTGAGCGGGAGCAACCGTAATGCTATCTCCGGTATGGATGCCCATAGGGTCCAGGTTTTCTATTGAACAGATTATGACTACATTATCTT
>JYMV01049825.1_pt1 | contig 14700 bp, 17 predicted proteins | sample 338911 | NCBI WGS metagenome assembly JYMV01 (sample SAMN03354496, study PRJNA234377) | hydrothermal vent metagenome | biome: Deep sea; feature: Hydrothermal plumes at the Eastern Lau Spreading Center, Western Pacific Ocean; material: Seawater | place: Tonga | collected 2009 | depth 2000 m m
TTCAGTACCCATACATTAGATATACGGATTGGATTAAAATATTCAAACAACTAATAGTTTTATGAATAGCCTTGGACGATCCCTGGACGATTAGCTTCTCTAACGAATGTCTTTTAAGTCCTTTGTGTCTACCGATTTCACCACGAGGGCATAAAAAAATATAATATTAATGTATATATAAATCTTCTAAAAATAAAAGCCTGTTAATTTTATATCTTGAAGTAAAAACTGTGCTAATAATTAAATATGGAGCATACTAATAATTCATTAAATATCATATATATATGCACTGCTGAAAAAGGACCTTCTGGTGGTGCCAAAATAATTTATAATCACTCCGATCACATTAATAAGCTTAATATAGCTAATGTATCTTCTGAAGTATTGCACATTGAAAAAAAGAAAATTAGTAAATGGAATACTTCATTAAAAAAAGCATTTAGCCTTAGTATTACCAATTATTCTGGTTGGAATGCAGAAGATATAACCTGTAGTAAAAACTTCAGATCGAATTGGTTTAAAAATAATATAAGAATAAAAAAAAACCTAATATTTGATAAAGAAAAAGATTTTGTAATTTTTCCTGAAATATTTTCACATTTTGCAAAAAAATTATGTATTAATAAAAAGATACCTTATGCAATTTTCGCACTTAATGGGTACACTTTAAAACCCACAGATGACTATAAAAGTCTTGAAGACTCATATAAAAACGCAAAATTTATTTTATCTGTATCAAAAGATATTTCAAATTGTGTAAAATTAGCTTTTCCTAATTGTAGAAACAAAATCATTAAATCAAGTTTTACAATCGACAAAAAAAAAATTAATTTGAATAAAAAGAAAACCAATACAATTACTTATATGACAAGAAAATTGCCTCAGCATTCTGAGTTAGTATTATTTTTTTTGAGAAAACATTTACCAAAATCCTGGAAATTAGAAAAAATACACAATTTTAAGGAACATAAAGTTTTTCATTATATGCGCAAATCAAAAATTTTTTTATCCTTTACACATTTTGAAGGTTTAGGAATGCCCCCCATAGAGGCGGCATTGGCAGGTAACAAAATAATTGGTTATACAGGTGAAGGTGGAAAAGAAATTTGGAAAAAGCCAATATTTACTGAAATTAAAAATGGGAACATTTTAGGATTTGTTGGTGAAATTCTTAAAAACTTAAAAATGAAACATAATTTAAAAAAAACTACAATACAGAGGAAAAAACTCATAAATAAATTTTCTATTAATCATGAAAAAAAAAACTTAATTAAAATGATTAATAAAATTAAATCTAAAAAATGATTAATAATGTTCTTTTATATAACTCGGGTGGCGGCATTGGAGATGCTTTACAAATTTTGCCCTTGATTAATATATTAAAATCTGAATTAAAAAATACAAAGTTTTATTACTTGTCTGCTCATGAAAATCATTTTAATTCATCCTTGAAAGATTTTAACAGCCCAATTGATACTCTAAATTTAGATATTAAATATTTTGGATTCAGATGGTGGCACGCTTTAATTGTTAATAAAAAAATTAAAAACAACAATATTGAGCCATTTGATTTAATATTAGATTTACAATCCAAAATAAGAAATTCTTTGATTTTAAAAATGATACCTCACAAATCTTTTGTATCACCATGCCTTAATTTCAAACTCTCAAAACCAAATTTAGACATAAAAAAAGAAAAAAAAATTTACAATACAATTTTAAATGCAATAAATTTATTATTTAATAAAAACTACCGACCTGATGCATTTGATATAAACAAAATCAATAAAAAGTTTTTTCTTGAATCTGAAAAACTTTTACCCAAAGGCAATTATGTTGGACTTTCCATAACACAGGGTAATATTTACAGGAAAAAGGAATGGCCAATAGATAATATTATTAAAATATCTAATAAACTTATAGAAAGCAAAAAAACACCTGTTTTTCTTATTGAAAAAAAAAATCAAGATTTAAAAAATAAAATTAAAAAATTGATTCCTATGGCATTATTTCCTGAGCATGAATCAAATATCGCTTCACCAGCTTTAGTTACGTGTCTTGGTAAAAGATTAGATTTTGCTATTACAATTGATAATGGAATTATGCACATGCTCTCACTAGCTAAAGTTCCAATGATTGCTCTGTTTGGACCTACTGATTCAGAAAAATTTGCACCTGAATATAAGAATTCAATAATCTTAGACAGTAAAAAACTTCACAACACTAAAGATATATCGGCTATCACCGTTGAAGATGTTTTAATGGCAGCAAAGCAGCATTTAAACTTTTCATACTAAGTTTACAATCTTTATACCCTTGCTTGATTACATTTAAATATTTAGTCGTGGGTGGGACTGGTCTTGTCTTTTTTATCATAATATAAGTCATGATTTTTTTATCACAATACGTAAAAAACATTTTTTTATACAAGGTAGGATATTCTTCATAAATATCTAATTTTCTTTCGGCAGCTTTTGAAATTACATATAAGCCTCCATAAACTTTTCCACCCGCTTTTTTTTCTATGTCTGCGGCACCATACTTGCTTCTAAATGTCAAATTATAATTGTGAAGAACAATTTTTTTTATAAAACGACAATTTGGACAACGTCTTTTCATTTGTAAGTGATGCATTCATTGTTACCCTCTATCAATAATCTGAATTTTCTTCTTTTGTATAAAACTTACAATTTGTTTAAAACAATCATCAATTTGATTTTTTTCAGTTGATCTCATAACTATAGATACACCAATTTTCCCTAGTCTAAGAAAGGGGTAACTTCCAATCTCAATATCTTTAAATTTATTTTGAACATCTTCTAATGACTTTGCTATTTCGCTTTCAAATGTATTCACACTGATAGCCTTACTTAAAATTTTCTTACCACCTATAATTTTATTTTTTAACCCCTCAACCATAGATTTTAATATTGATGGAACGCCTGGTAAACAAAAAACATTTCTCACTATGAAGCCTGGTGCCCCACTGGAAGGATTATAAATTAATTCGGCTTGATGTGGTATTTTTGCCATTTTTTTTCTTCCTTCATTAAATTCACCAGGTTTATAATATTTTTCTAAAATGTCATATGCTTCTTTGTGATACCCACACGATAGATTAAATGCCTTAGCTATAGATTTAGAAGTAATATCATCATGCGTTGGACCGATACCACCTGTGGTAAAAACATATTTGAAATTATTTTTAACTTCTTTAATAGTTTTAACTATAGACTCTTCCTTATCTTCAATAATTCTTACTTCCTCAACACTTACACCAAGATCGTTTAACCATTTTGCTAAAAAAGAAACATTTATATCCTGTGTTAACTATGACAGCGCTTATTTTCTTGTTAGCTTTTTTCATATTCTGATAATATTGATATCTAATGAAATTTAAAGAAAAATTATTACAGGGTACTTTGGTTAAAAGATACAAAAGATTTTTTATTGATATAAAATATAAAAATAAAATTATTACTAGTCATTGCCCAAATTCAGGTTCAATGATGGGGTTATTGGATGCAGGCAATAAAATTTGGTTTTCTACATCTGATAATCCAAAGAGACAATTGAAATATACGCTTGAAATTATTGAAGTAAAAAATGAAAAGGTAGGTATAAACACCTTTCTAACCAATAAAATAGTTTTGGAAGCTCTAAATTATAAAAAAATAAATAGTCTAATTAAATTTAATGATATTAAAACGGAAACAAAATTTTCTGATAACACTAGATTTGATTTTTTACTTACCAATGATAAAGAAAAATGTTTTCTTGAAGTAAAAAATGTTACTTTAGTAAGAGAAAAAAAAATAGCTGAATTTCCCGACGCAATAACATCTAGAGGTACAAAACATTTGAATGAACTTTGCAATGCTAAAAAAAAAGGGTATCAAAGTTATATTTTGTATTTAATTCAAAGAGAAGATTGTGATTCTTTTAAAATTGCTAAAGATATTGATAAAAAGTACAAAATTGCTTTTGGTAAAGCTTTAAAGAATGGAGTTAAAGTTCTTTGCTACGATTGTAAGTTGAGCAATGAAGAGATAAAGCTTAATAATCAAATTAATTATGAGCATTGATTACAAAGAATCTTTTGAACAAATAAAAATTGCTGGTGCTTTAGCTGCTAAAACACTAGATGAAGTTACTTCATACGTTAAACCTGGCATTAATACAGATGAATTAGACAAAATTTGCTATGAATTTATAAAAGATAATGGTGGATATTCTGCCCCACTTTTTTACAGAGGTTTTCCAAAATCTTGTTGCACATCTGTTAACCACGTTGTTTGTCACGGAATACCAAGTAACAAATATTTAAGTGAAGGAGATATAGTTAACATAGATGTAACAGCTATCGTTAATGGCTGGCATGGCGATACGAGCAGGATGTTTTTTGTTGGCAATGCTTCTGTAAAAAGTAAAAATTTAGTTTCAACTACTTACGATTCTATGATGAAGGCTATATCAATTATTAAAAATGGAATACATTTGGGAGATATTGGCGAAGCGATACAAACGCACGTGGAGAAAAAAGGTTTTTCAGTAGTGAGAGATTTTTGTGGTCATGGAATAGGTAAGACATTTCATTTGCCTCCAAACATATTACATTATGGGAAAAAAGGTGAAGGAATGAAACTAGAAACAGGAATGATATTTACTGTTGAGCCTATGATAAATGAAGGTGTATATAACACTAAATTGCTGAAAGATGGTTGGACAGCGGTAACGAAAGATAAGACTTTATCGGCACAATTTGAACATACAGTAGGTGTAACAAAAGTAGGTTTTGAAATATTTACCAAATCAAAGAAAAATTATGAACAACCCCCTTACCAAACATGATTGAAAGATATTCAAGAAAAGAAGTCAAAAAAATTTGGGAGGAAAAAAATAAATATCAAATTTGTTTAGATATAGAAATTGCTGCAGCTCAAGCGATGGAAAAATTAAAACTTATACCTAAAGGTGTTTCAACTAAAGTTCGAAAAAAAGCTGTAATAAACGTCGATAGAATTCATAAAATTGAAAGTAAAGTACATCATGAATTGATTGCCTTTTTAACTTCTATTACTGAAAAAGTTGGTCGTGATGGAAAGTTTTTACATAAAGGTATGACTTCATCAGATGTATTAGATTCTTGTTTCAATATTCAATTGGTACGGGCAAGTAAAATAATCAATAAGGATATCGATGAAATCTTAAAAATTCTAAAAAAAAAATCTTTAAAATATAAGAAAACTTTTTGCATCGGTAGAAGTCATGGTATTCATGCAGAACCAACTACTTTTGGTTTAAAATTGGCAAGCTTTTATGAAGAGTTTAAAAGGAACAAAAAAAGACTCGAAAGTGCTGTAAAAGAAATTTCTACATGTTCTATTTCTGGAGCAGTTGGTACTTTTGCTAATGTTGATCATAAGGTCGAATTATATGTAGCCAAAAAATTAAATTTAAAAATTGAACCTATATCTACTCAAATAATACCTAGAGATAGACATGCTTACTATTTTTCTGTTTTAGCAATAATTGCTGGATCTATTGAAAGAGTAGCAACTGAAATAAGGAATTTACAAAGAACGGAATTGCAAGAAGTGGAAGAATTTTTTACAAAAGAACAAAAAGGATCTTCAGCAATGCCACATAAAAAAAATCCTATTCTAAGTGAAAATTTAACTGGCTTAGCAAGAATGGTTAGGAGTTATGTAGTTCCTGCACTCGAAAATATCACTCTTTGGCACGAAAGAGATATTTCTCATTCTAGTGTTGAGCGAAATATTGGTCCAGATTCTACTATCACGTTAGATTTTGCTCTAAATAGATTACAAAATATTTTAGAGAATATGAATGTTTACCCTAAAAAAATGTTAAAGAACCTGGATATTACGAACGGATTAATATTTTCGCAGAGAGTAATGCTCGAATTAACAAAACACGGATTTTCCAGAGAAAAGGCTTATACGTTGGTTCAAAAAAATGCCCAAAACTCATGGAAAAAAAATATACCTTTCTATGAAAGTTTAACTAATGACTCATTGATTAATAAAAAAATTTCTAATAAAGATTTAATAAAAATGTTTGATCTTAACTACCATATAAAAAGGATAAACGTTATTTACAAAAGGGTTTTCAAATAAAGATGAATAAAGGAAAAAAGCTCTACGAGGGAAAAGCAAAAATTCTTTATGAAGGACCTGAAAAAGGAACTGCCATACAACATTTTAAGGACGATGCTACAGCATATAATAATCAAAAAAAAGCTACTGTAGAAGGAAAAGGAGTTTTAAATAATAGAATTTCAGAACATATTTTAAATAATCTTAATCAAATTGGAATAAAAACTCATTTAATGAAAAGGTTAAATATGAGAGAGCAATTAGTTAGATTAGTTGAAATAATACCACTTGAATTTATTGTTAGAAACATCGCAACCGGATCATTAACAAAAAGATTAGGCATTGCTGATGGAACTATTTTGTCAAAACCTTTGATCGAGTATAGCTATAAAAATGATGAACTAGGTGACCCTCTTATTGCAAGGGAACATATACTTGAATTTAAATGGGCTTCTCAAAAGGAATTAGACATGATTAGTGATTCTTGTCTTAGAATAAATGATTTCATGCAGGGTATGTTTAGAGCCGTTGGTATTAAACTTGTTGATTTCAAACTTGAGTTTGGCAGAGTGAATATTGATGGCAAAAAGGAGATATTATTGGCTGACGAAATAAGTCCAGATACATGCAGATTGTGGGATATGGTAAGTGAAAAAAAATTAGATAAGGATAGATTTAGAAAAGATTTAGGTAATATCATACAAGCTTATCAAGAAGTTGCTAGAAGACTTGGAATAATTCACGAAGAAGCCAATATCACTAAAGTCAAATTTGGTAAGCCAAAAGCAGTCAATATAAAGAACAAATAAATTGAAAATATCTGCTACAGTCACTTTGAAAAAAGAAGTACTCGATCCACAAGGTAAAGTTGTTGGTCAAACATTAAAAAATATGGGATACAAAAATATTGTTAATGTTAGACAAGGAAAATATTTCGATATTGAGCTAGATGAAACTGATAAAGAAAAGGCAAAAAAAATAGCTGAGGAAATCTGTAAAAAATTATTAACAAATATTGTAATAGAAGATTATACAATTAATTTGAAATAATGAAATCATCTGTAATTGTTTTTCCAGGTTCAAATTGTGATAGAGATGTTGCGGTTGCTCTAGAAAAATTTCAAATTAAAAATCAAATGGTTTGGCATGACGAATCAAACTTACCAAAATCAGATTTGGTTGTTTTACCCGGTGGTTTTTCATACGGTGATTACTTAAGAACTGGTTGTATAGCCAGTAAATCAAGAATTATTAACGATGTACTAAAACATGCAAACAGAGGTGGTTTGGTATTAGGAATTTGTAATGGTTTTCAAATATTAATTGAAACTGGTTTGTTACCAGGTGTTTTATTAAGGAACAAAAAACTAAGATTTCTATCAAAAAATGTTTTTTTGAAAGTAATTAATGTTAATAGCAAATTTTGCTTAAATTATAATAAAAAAAATATTATCAAATTACCAATAGCTCATAATGAAGGAAATTATTTTGCTAACAATGCGCTTTTAAAAAAACTTGAAGATAGAAATTTGATAGCATTTAAATATTGTAATGAAAAAGGTGACATAAATAACACTTCTAATCCTAATGGATCATCAAATAATATTGCTGGAATATTAAATAATGGAAAAAATATTCTAGGTATGATGCCCCATCCCGAAAGACTAATTGATCCTCTTTTATCTGGTGAAGATGGATCAATAATGTTTGAAAGCCTACTTAAATCACATTAAAAATGAAAATTACTCCTGATATAATTAATAATCATGGCATCAAGCCTCACGAATATAAAAAAATAATTAGTTTAATTGGTAAAGAACCAAATCTTTTAGAATTAGGTATTTTTTCTGCTATGTGGAATGAACATTGTTCGTACAAATCATCTAAAAAATATCTAAAAACCCTTCCAACAAAAAATAAAAAAGTGATTCAAGGTCCTGGTGAAAATGCTGGTGTTGTAGACATAGAAGATGACGACGCATTAGTGTTTAAAATTGAAAGTCACAACCACCCATCTTATATAGAACCTTACCAGGGTGCAGCAACAGGAGTTGGTGGAATACTAAGAGATGTTTTTACAATGGGAGCTCGACCTATAGCCACTCTTAATTCTATTCATTTCGGCAATCATAATCACCCAAAAACAAAAAATCTTCTGAATGGTGTTGTCTCTGGTATTGGAGGCTACGGAAATTGTATTGGCATTCCCACTGTTGGGGGAGAAGTAAAATTTGATAATTCTTACAACGAAAATATTTTAGTTAATGCAATGGCTGTAGGACTAGTTAAAAAAAATAAAATATTTTATTCTAAAGCTAAAAAGGTAAATCAACCAGTAATTTACGTAGGATCAAAGACTGGTAGAGATGGTATACATGGAGCAAGCATGGCTTCAGCCGAATTTGATGAAAACGCTGATGAAAAAAAACCTACAGTACAAGTTGGTGATCCTTTTACAGAAAAGCTTCTTTTGGAAGCTTGTTTAGAACTTATGAAAGATGATTCTATTATATCAATACAAGATATGGGTGCAGCTGGTTTAACATCTTCGAGTGTTGAAATGGCTTCGAAGGGAAATTTAGGGATTGAAATAGATTTAGACAAGGTTCCATGTAGAGAAGAAAAAATGACCCCATATGAGATGATGCTTTCAGAAAGTCAAGAAAGAATGTTGTTAATACTAAATTCTGGAAAAGAAGAAAATGCAAAAAAAATTTTTAATAAATGGGGTTTAGATTTTTCAATAATAGGAAAAACTACAAGTTCAAAAAACTTAGTATTAAATTTTAATCGAAAAGAAGTTGCAAATCTGCCTTTAAGTTCATTATCAAGTGATGCTCCGGTATACGATAGAAAATGGAAGAAAAATTTAATTTCAAAAAAGAAAAATCTACCAAAAGATTTTAAATCTTTAAAAATATCTGAATCTCTAAAAAAAATACTAATAAGTCCAAACAATTCAGAAAAAAGTTGGGTTTGGGAACAATATGATCACACAGTTATGGGAGACACAGTTCAAAAACCTGGTGGAGATTCTAGCGTAATCAGAATCCATGAAAAAAACAAAGGTGTTGCAATGACAGTTGATTCATCATCTCATTATTGTTTAGCAGATCCTATTACAGGAGGTAAACAAGTTGTCTGTGAAGCCTGGAGAAATCTTATTTCCGTAGGTTCAAAACCAATAGCTATTACAAATTGCTTAAATTTTGGTAGTCCAGAAAAAGATGAAATAATGGGACAGTTTGTTGAAACGATAGATGGAATTTCTCAAGCTTGTAAATATCTCGATTTTCCCGTGGTTTCTGGAAATGTTTCTTTTTATAACGAAACGCAAAGCAAGGCTATATCACCAACTCCTACTATTGGTGGGGTTGGTTTAATAAAAAATTTAGATTATATGACGACTATAAACTTAAAAGAAATTGGAAGTTATATATTAGTAGTTGGTAAAACTTTAGGACACCTTTATCAAAGTGAATTTTTCAGAGAAGTTTTGGAAATTAAAGATGGTCCCCCTCCAGAAATTAATTTATTTAATGAAAAAAATAACGGCCTATTAATTCAAACACTTATTTCAAAAAAACTCGTAAATTCTGTTCACGACATATCATCCGGTGGAATTCTCGTAGCATTGTCAGAAATGTGTATTTCTGGAAAAATTGGCGCTAATATTAAAGTTCCACGAAATAACATCAGTCTACATGAGTATTTATTTGGTGAAGATCAAAGCAGATACTTGATTGAGATAAATGAGGAAAACAATGTTGAAGTTAGTAAAATTTTAGAAAAAAATAATATATACTATGAAATAATTGGAAAAACACAGAAAGACAGTTTATATTTAAATAATGAATTTAATATAAAATTAAACGATTTAAGTGAATTAAATTCTTTTTGGTTTAGAAACTATTTTAAAGAAAATTAGTAAAATATGAGTTTAAAATTAGAAGAAATAAAAGGCTTAATTAAGGAATCTATTCCTGATGCACAGATTACTATTCAAGATTTAGCAGGTGACGATAATCATTATTCTGCAACAATTAAATCAAAAATTTTTTCTGGCAAAAGCAAAATAGAACAACATAAACTTGTTTATAAAGCTTTAAAGGGTAAAATGGGTAATGAACTACATGCTTTAGCATTAAATACAATGGAGATTTAAATTATGGATAAAAATACAAACGATAAAATTAAAAATGAATTAAAACAAAATGAAGTCTGTTTATTTATGAAAGGTACACCAGAAGTTCCTCAATGCGGTTTTTCATTAGCAGTATCAAATATGTTAAAACATTTAGAGGTAAAATTTAAAGGAATTGATGTACTTGAAAACGCAGAACTTAGGCAAGGTGTAAAGGAATATAGTGATTGGCCAACAATACCACAATTATATATAAAAGAAGAATTTATAGGTGGATGTGACATTGTAAAAGAAATGTTTGAAAAAGGAGAGCTTCAAGCAAAACTTAAAGAAAAGAAAATTTCATATAAAAGTGGCTAATACAACTACTTATAAATAGTTCTAATTTTTTTACTTAAATATTTTTTAAATATTTTAAAGAAGGATATTTTTTGAAAATCCTTCTGCCTTATACTATTATCAATTTTGTATTCTATCTTTTCTTCCCACGCCAATTCTACAACTAAACTTTCTCTAAAAATTTCTTCAAATAATTTAGCCATAGACACTGTAATAAATGGATCAATCAATTGATTTTTTTTTGAAACAATAAGTTGATTAGTAACATCATCATAATAAAACCACCAAATATGATCATTTTTATTTTCAAAAACTAAATTATCGCCTAGCCTTGATGGTAATTCTACGTAACCTTTTGAAGAAATTCTTTCTAACTCTTTGATAAAAAATTCAAAATCTTCAACATGTTCAATCACATGACTTGCTATAACAAAATCAAATTCTTTATCTTTGAATGGTAAATTTTTTCCTTGAATTTGAACAAATTTCCTTTCTTTATAAAAATTTGAAAAATCTTGAATATCTGCCAAAACTGATGCATTTTTATGTGCTCTATATCCACATCCAATATCAAGAATTTTCCAATTAAGATTCTTTTCTAAAATATTGTTTACATGTGTTATTGAAGTTCTTTTTAACAAAATTAGACTTTAATTACCTAGAATAATATTCAACTACTAAATTTGGTTCCATAATTGTAGGATAAGGAACTTCAGAAAATTTTGGAATTCTTATCAATTTAGCTATTTTATTTTTTTCATCCATCTGAATATAATCAGGAATTTCCCTTTCTTTATTAACCAAAGCTCCAGCAATTACTATTAATTCTTTTGATTTATCTTTCAATTCTATAGTATCTTTCTCACTTACCAAACAACTAGATATATTCACTTTTTTACCATTAACTTTAATGTGTCCATGATTGATTAGTTGCCTAGCTGAAAACACTGTTGTGGCAAATTTTGCTCTGTAAATTACCATATCTAATCTTCGTTCAAGAAATCCGATAAAATTTTCAGTAGTATTTCCTTTTTTCTTTAATGCTTTGCGAAAAACATTTCTAAATTGCCTTTCATTCATATTGCCATAGTAAAATTTTAATTTTTGTTTTGCTTCCAATTGAGTGCCATAATCTGACGTCTTACGCTTTTTTGTTGACTTTCCATGTTGTCCTGGTGGATAATTTCTAGTGTTAAATGGGCTTTTTGGTCTTCCCCATAAATTGACCTTAAGTCTTCTATCTACTTTATGTTTAGATGCTAATCTTTTTGTCATATTTTATACAACGTGATTTATAAACATTGAAAACCTTTTGTCAATTCAGGTTTTCTTGTCAAATTCATTTAAAGTTGAAAAAATTCCTAGCAAAATACGTATTTCCTGTTCTGATAAATTTATTCTATGAAATATATTGCTGATATTTCTAATCATGCCTTGCCTTTTATGGTTTGGTTGCAAAAAACCTTTTTTATCTAATCCACAAATAATAAAATTTAAAAATTTATTAATTTCAGATTTAGTAGCAGCTGAACTTTTATAATTAGAATTATAAACAGATTTTTTATTTGAAAAAAATTGAAAAAATTGAAAGCAAAATAGTATTACACAATGAGATAAATTCAATGAGCTAAATTTTTTATTTGCGGGAATTTTTACCAAATAATCAGCACAATTAAGATCATTGTTAGATAATCCTGAAGCTTCGGGACCAAAAATTATTCCCACTTTTTGTTTTTTTTTTATCTTCTTTTTTAAATCTAGAATAGAAATGATTTTTTTATTAACTTTTCTTATTCTTGAGGTGCTTGCAAAAATAATATCTAAATCAGCGACCGACTCCTCTATAGAATGATATATTTTTGATGATCTTATAATATTTTTGGCTCCAACAGATGTTACTAAAGCTTCTTGATTTGGCCAATTACATCTTGGATTAACAATTCTTAAGTTCGTTAAATTGAAATTTTTTAGTGCTCTAGCCACAAAACCAATGTTTTCACCCAATTGTGGTCTTGCTAAAATGAAGCAAATATTATTAAAACTCATCGATTGTTAGCAGGAGCTTTTTCTTTATAAAGTTTATAATCAAGACTATCAATTAATGCATTGAAAGATGCCTCTATAATGTTTGGAGAAACTCCTATAGTAAACCAGCTTTTACCGTTTTTATCCGTACTTTCTATGGAAACCCTGGTTGTTGCATTAGTACCTGTATTTAAAATTCTTACTTTATAGTCTACTAATTTTAAATCTTTTAAATATTTTGAATATTTCCCAACTTTACCAACATTTGATCTTATCGCATTATCTAATGCATTAACCGGTCCATTTCCTTCACCTTCACAAACAATTTCTTGACCATCTACTACAATATGAGCTCTAGCTAAAGAATTTATGTTATTTTCAGAATCTTTTTTGACCGAAACATCATATTTAGAAATAGTTAAGTATTTAGGTATTTCACCAAGAAGCCTTCTCACTAATAATTCAAATGACGCGTCAGCTCCATCATATGAATAACCAATAAATTCCCTATCCTTAACTTCGTTAAGCAAAGTTTGAACTTTCGGATCATTTTTATCAATTTTAATCCCATATTTATTTAATCTCGACATAATATTTGATTTACCAGCTTGATCTGAAACAATAATATTTCTTACATTTCCTACCAAACTTGGATCTATGTGTTCATAAGTTTTAGGATCCTTAGAAACTGCAGAAACATGTAATCCACCCTTATGTGAAAAAGCTGAAGGTCCAACATAAGCGGCTCTTCTATTAGATTTTCTATTTAATATTTCGTCCAATAATCTAGAGTATTCCGTTAGAGTTTTAATTTTATTTTTATTTATTTTTATTTCATAATTGTCAGAAAAAGATTTTTTTAAAACCATAGTTGGAATTAAAGATATCAAATTTGCATTCCCACATCTTTCACCAAGTCCATTAATTGTACCTTGAACTTGACGTACTCCAGCCAACACTGCTGTTAAAGAATTTGCTACAGCATTTTCAGTATCATTATGAGCGTGAATTCCTAGATTTTTTCCTGGGATTTTTTTACTTACTTTCGAAACAATTTCACCTACTTCATTAGGTAAAGTGCCTCCATTTGTATCGCAAAGTACAATCCATCTAGCGCCTTCATCATAGGCGGTTTGAATACAATTTAATGCATATTCTGGATTTTTTTTATAACCATCAAAAAAATGTTCAGCATCAAACATAAATTCCCTTTTATTTTTAATGAATAATTTAGTCGATTCTTTAATATTTTCTAAATTCTCTTCATTAGTGATACCCAAAGCTACATCAACATGATAATCCCATGATTTTCCTACTAAGCAAATTGCAGAAGCTTGTGAATTTAACAATGCTGATAATCCTGGATCATTTTCTGCACTTCTACCAGTTTTTTTTGTCATACCAAAAGCTGTAAAAATAGTATTATTTAGTTTTGGTGGATTATTAAAAAAAGTTGTATCTAAAGTATTAGCACCAGGCCAGCCACCCTCTAAATAATCAACTCCTAAATCAGATAGAGCTTCAGCTATTTTATTTTTATCATCAAGAGAAAAATTAACTCCTTCTGTTTGCGCTCCATCTCTAAGTGTTGTGTCAAAAATGTATATTTTTTCTTTGCTCATTTATATTTCCACGTTGTTTTATCTTGTTTATCTTCAATAATTACACCATTCGTCTCTAATTCCTTTCTTAAAGTATCAGCCAATTTATAATCACCTTTTTTTCTTGCATTATTTCTGTCTATAATTTTTTGATGAATAAAACCTTCATCAACTTTGGCTCTTTGTTTTTTAAAATTTTTCCAAGATTTAACATCTTCTCCAAATAAACCAATTAATTTACAGGCAGATAAAAATTTAATTTTTGAAGATTTGTTTCCCCTGGATGCTTTATCATAAAGTGAATGAAGTTTCGATATATATTCCGGTGTATTTAAATCTTCCAGAAGTGAGCCTAATACATCATCTGGTAATTCTTCTGAAGTTGTTTCATCAAATTGGCTATACCATTTATCCAATGTGTTTTCACTTTCAGTAATTAATTTTTCACTCCAATCTAATGGTTGCTTATAAT
>JYMV01014759.1_pt1 | contig 14698 bp, 15 predicted proteins | sample 338911 | NCBI WGS metagenome assembly JYMV01 (sample SAMN03354496, study PRJNA234377) | hydrothermal vent metagenome | biome: Deep sea; feature: Hydrothermal plumes at the Eastern Lau Spreading Center, Western Pacific Ocean; material: Seawater | place: Tonga | collected 2009 | depth 2000 m m
ATTGCCTTTGGTTTTGTTGTCAGCAGTAGCGGATTCGCTGATCTGGCGAATGTCGAGTTTTCTGGGGGGGTCGATAACTGGTCGGTCACGGTCACGCCTCAAGCTGCGTTGCCTCCGCCTGAACCTGAGCCCGATCCGGAACCCGAACCTGTGCCAGAACCTGCACCACCAACAGCCAGGCCAATTTTTATGGCAACCGCAACGGGAAGCCAAGTGCTTACTAGTCCTGCCGGTGGAATCCCAAACAACGGAACCTGTGTTGCCACATTTCGCCCCATCGATGCCGGCGAGGGTGGAAACGAGGTGTCGTACAGGGTGCAATGTTTTGGAATCAGCGGCATGTTCAGTGCGCAGCTCCGTCTCGGAAGCACCTTGGAAAATGGGCCGATCGCTGCCATGCTGTTTCCAGTCGGCACCCCAACTGGCCCAATCAACGGGCTCATACAGCGCGACGGAGACGTGAGCACAGGCACCGTGCCGAACGATATTAGCGACGTGACCGGAGAGCCGGGTGACACCTTGCTCGATCTCATGACACAAGATCGCGTGTACTTCGAGGTCATAAGCGAACGTCATCCATCGGGTCATGTGCGCGGCCAGGCAGTGCCAGTCGATGACACCAACATTGTGGAAGAATTTTTCCTGGCAACAGGATCAGGGGGGCAACAGCGGCCGGAATCCATCGAGACGGACGGACGGTGTCTCGCCACCTTCCGCGCGAAGGGGAGCGAGAAGCTGAAGTATAAGCTCAAGTGTTGGGGCCTTGAGGGCGTGACCCAAGCGCACATTCACCAGGGAAGTGCGAAGGAGACCGGGGATGTCCTCGCGTTTCTGTTTCCACTTGGAGAGGCTACCGGCCCCGTCAACGGTGTCATCCAACGCGAGAATGGGGAGAAAAGCAACGGAGTCCTCACTGATGACGATGTCATAGGGATGACGGTCACGGACCTCATCACGCTCATGAATGTCGATGATACATACCTGAACGTCCACACCGAAATCAACCAACCAGGCGATGTTCGTGGACAGATTACCCTAATCAAAACACTCGCTGGCGGTTTCTAAGTGAACGTTTTCAACATCCTGCTAGAACTCGAAAGCGATCACGCTTTTGAAGACCACATCATCGCTATTATTGGTCAATCCAAACTGGAATCCCGTATCAAATTCCAACGGTCCAATATTGAACAGAGCGGCGGGTCCAATGGAATGGGATTGATTACGTAAACGCTCGAAACTGCGAATAAGCCCAAAGCTGCCAAACGCTTCAAGTCCCACCCACGCCGCATCAAATACCCCTCCATAGTACCAACCGGTTTCATAGCCAAGCTCAAACCCGTCACCAGAGCTAATCTCCCGCCCGAACACCGGGTTGAAGCGGACTAAAATGTCCTGCACCAATTTTTCCAACAAGGCCTTCACCTCAATTTCGTTGTGCTTATCGTAACTATTGCGCGGAGCCACAAATTCTACGTACAGCCCTGCATCGAAAAGCTGTTCATCGTGATCCCAGAGTCGGTAGATGGACTCAAACCGCGACTGGACATACCGAAAGCGGTCATCCCCTTGTGTTTGATGCTCAAAGTCGGCGTAATACGCAATCTTCCACTTGTCAGTGAGGCCATACTCAAGCTCAACCGAGTGCCTCAGAAGCCCGTCTCGATCCAGATTCCCCGAGAGATCTCGGTCAGTTTCTGCAAACGTATCCGTCCAGTAGCTGACCTCAAGCTCACCCAGCTCCGGCCCAAATGGCGAGTACACTTTGAGATGCCGCGCATGCAATGTCGTCGGGAGAGCCAGGACAACACACACACAGACCGCAACACACCGACGCATGATTCTCGAATGTCCGTCCCAGGGTCTGATCACAACAAGGCTCCTTACTGTCGCGGTTTCACGCAATCATAACAACATTATTGATGGCTGCTGTCACGGTCCCGAACGCTCGACGCAGATATACACGAAGAAATCAAGAATGGAATGAATCGTCATTCCATTGACTCGTTGATCCAATCACGAAGAAATGAAATCGTCAAGTGAAAAAAGCGAGGTGCGAATTCTTCATATTTTCTATCTTGACACGCCCCTCTAAACCTACCATTATTGCGGCGTCTGATTGCGCAATCTCATTTCACTCATTTACAGGAGGAATCCATCATGGCAAAACCCATGAGTAAATCTGCCATCGTTGACCATCTCGCCAAAAAAGCCGGCATGACCAAGAAAGCAATGTCAGAATTTCTCGAAGAGTTTGCGGCGCTTGCCTACAAAGAGGCAAAGAACGGATTCACCATTCCCAACATTGGGAAACTGGTGCTCGCGAACCGAAAAGAACGGACAGGACGAAATCCTCAAACGGGTGAAGCCATTAATATCCCGGCGAAACGCGTGTTGAAATTCCGCGTTTCGAAGATCTGTAAGGATGCAGTGTTGGGGTCGAAAGCATAGTTTTTCCATCCTCACACGCTAATACCGATTCAATGGATCTGGAATGCGCGATTAGGACAAGACGTGATAGTCCGCAACGCGTGTTCGGTCTCGCACGTGTTTCGTCTGTGGTCGGTGTGCCCGCATGAGGAGAACAGAATGTCGCGCCTCACAAGATCATTCGTGGCTCGACAACACAGACTGACTCGCTAACTCCTATCCCGCTATTGGGACTATCCGAATTGCCGCCCTCCGCAACCGCTCAACAGCACGAAAGCCAAACCGATGGAGCAGCACTCCAACCTAACGTGGCCTCTGCCGAAAGACGACTACTGGTCCACGCCGTTTGCCGAGACGTTGCTTCATCGCCTTGATCTCTCGCCCGGCATTTCTGTTCTTGACATCGCATGTGGCAGTGGAATTCCCGCGTTCTATATTGCGGAACAGGTGGGACCGTCAGGACAGGTGGTGGCCCTTGATATCAATATCAGGCAAATCACACGATGTCGAGCATTTCAACGCAACCATCTTCCCTGGCTTCAGTTTAAATGTGCCGACATGAAGAATCTTCCCGAAACTCTTCCACAGTTTGATCGGATTAGCGGAAACCTCTCGTTCATGTTTTTTCGTCCAGACAGATTCGACGTCCTCAAGCAACTCGTCACACACCTGAAACCCGGCGGACAAATCGTCTTGACCTTTCCCTCACTTGGAACCTTCGACTCAATCTGGAACCGTATCGACCAAGAAATGACCGCACGTGACCTCACGAAGGAACGGGCGGCATTGGCCGAATACATTGCCGAACGGCCATCGGCTCAAGATGCACGGGAATGGTTAGACGCTCTGGGAATGACCAAAATAGAGGTGACTGAATGGCCGCTGGAAATTGAATCAGGCTCGGGATATGAGTTTTTACACCACCCGCTGCTGCGAGGCGGGTTTCTTGACGACGCCTATGAATGTTTTGAAAACCAGCGATTGGCCGAAGACGTGATGACGACGGTTTCGGGGGATCTTTCCAGCTTTCTTCCGCTTGTTGCGCAACGATGCGCCATGTCTGCATGGATGCCCTCAACAGGCTCTTGAAAACACATACCCTCCTAGATACACGAATACTCCGCCGTCATCGACGGTGACAACCACACCCCTCACGTAGCAAAGTCGGGGTACTTTCTCGTTTCAATCCCTATCAGGAGTGCTATCCTCTCGCCGTGAATAATCTCATACGAGCAGGATTGTACGTCATTGCGTCTTCGCTGGCATTTGCCAGCATGGGCGCGCTTATTAAGCAAACATCCGCTGACATCCCGAATGAAACCCTGGTTTTTTTTCGCAATGTTGTCGCACTTCTTATCCTCACGCCATGGGTTCTGGCGAGGGGGTTCGCAACGCTCAACACACGGGTGTTCTCGCTTCACGTCCTTCGCTCAGCCGCTGGCCTGACTGCCATGTACTGTTACTTCTTCGCACTTGCCTCTATCCCCCTCGCCGAAGCCGTCATACTCCATATGACCGCGCCTCTTTTTATTCCCATCATCGCCTGGATATGGTTGAAAGAACCAGCCCCATCGCGAACGAAGTGGGCCATTGGCATCGGATATATCGGCATTCTCCTGATCCTCAAACCAGGGTCGGGAATCTTCACCTTCGTCGCGTTGTTCGCGCTGGCTTCCGGACTTTTCGCGTCCATCGCGATGGTCTGTATCCGTCGCATGGCCGCGACAGAACCCCCACTCCGCATTGTGTGGTACTTCACCTTGATCAGCACGGTCATCTCCACCATTCCATTGCTCTGGACGTGGCACATCCCGGAACCGTCGATGATCGGCACGCTTGTCCTCATTGGGGCACTCGCAACCCTTGGACAACTCCTTCTTACCCGGGGCTATACGCTGGCTCCGGCAGGACAAGTCGGCGGGTTCGCGTATAGCGAAGTGGTGTTCGGATTTACCTTAGGGTGGATCGTCTGGAACGAACTCCCTGACAGCCTATCCGTAATTGGTATCCTGACAGTGTGCAGCGCCGGGATGCTCATTCTGAGTCACGCTCGCAGATAGATTCGATGGTTTGAACCCGTCGTTTGCGTTCACCAACAGCTGCCGATTCCTTTAACAGAACACCGATATTTATTGCTCACATACAGCATATTTTGCCTTGAAATCGTCATGCCATGTGCTATCATCCGGACACTGAGAGTGGCCTCATAATACAAAACTTAGTATGGTGCGCATCTTCTTACCACTAGATATGCACATATTGTGACATGGCATCGCATTTGCCGACCAGCAGTTAACATTTTCTATACGTTGCCCAGATCAACACTGAAGTTCTATCCCTTTTTACTGATAAATTTTCCTAAAGGAGTATTAATGAATGGGGTATAAACCAATCGGCGACTACGGCATCATCGGCGACCTTCATACCATCGCTTTGGTCGGCATGGACGGGTCAATTGATTGGTGTTGCCTCCCCCACTTTGACTCCCCAAGCGTCTTCGCCGGCATCCTAGACCATAAGGCAGGTGGGTATTTCAAGATCTCGCCGAAGCGCGATGGCAATAGGCGTCAGATGTATCTGCCAGAGACCAACATCTTGCATACGCGTTTTTTGCAAGAGGAGGGTGGTGTGGGTGAGCTCACCGACTTCATGCCGGTCGAATCCGATGAGCCGGGCCAAAGCCCGAAACGCCACCAGATTATCCGTATGCTCTCAGTTGTGCGTGGTCGGGTGACGTTTGTGCTTGAATGCGCGCCCGCGTTTAATTACGCCCGCGACTCTCACTCCATCGAAATAGAAGAAAAGGGCGCGATTTTCCGATCTCACAACCTGACGCTTGGACTTGTCAGTCCGATACCTCTGCATATACGCGATGGAATCGCACGTGCTGAATTCACGCTCGACGCGGGTCAGAGTCTGACCTTTTTTCTCGAACACCTCGAACCCAACGGCAAAGCGGAATTACTTTCAACTCCGGAATCCGGTGAAGAAGCATTTCAGAAAACCGCGGCCTTTTGGCAGCAATGGCTCGCACAATGTCAATATTCAGGCCGCTGGAGAGAGGTCGTTCATCGATCCGCACTCACATTAAAACTTCTGACATACGCGCGGACTGGTGCCATCGTCGCTGCCCCAACCATGAGCCTTCCAGAGTTTGTTGGAGGTCGTCGAAATTGGGACTACCGCTATACCTGGATTCGAGACGCGTCCTTCACCTTATATGGACTGCTTCGCTTAGGCTTCTCCAACGAAGCCAGACGGTTTATGGATTGGTTGGAAGCGAGATGCCATGATCTCAATCCTGACGGCTCCATACAGCTGATGTATGGCATCGATGGACGACACGAGCTCCCTGAAGAAGAACTCCTCCATCTTGATGGGTATCGTGGGTCCCGCCCAGTACGGCTTGGGAACGCCGCATCGGGGCAGCTTCAACTCGATATGTACGGGCCCCTCATGGATGCGATCTATCTGTACAATCAGGATAAAGATGGCTCGCCAATTTCCTATAGTCTCTGGATGAATTTGTGCAGATTGTTGGACTATGTTTCAGCGAATTGGCAACAGCCAGATGAAGGAATCTGGGAAGTGCGAGGCGGGCGACACAACTTCGTGTACTCACGTGTGATGTGCTGGGTGGCATTGGATCGCGGTATCCGTTTGTCAGACAAACATGGATACCCTGCAGACCGCACCAAATGGATTGCGGAACGAGATCGGATCTACACCGAAGTGATGCAGTCTGGATGGGACAACAATGCCCAAGCCTTTGTTCAACATTATGAAGGCGCGGGCCTTGATGCCGCCAATCTCATCATGCCGCTGGTCTATTTCATCTCCCCTAACGACCCGCGCATGCTTTCCACCATCGACCGCACCATGGAACAACTTGCGTCAGGCAGTCTGGTCTATCGATATCAAGCCTGGAATTCAGCGCCTGATGGATTACAGGGAGAGGAAGGCACGTTCAGCATGTGCACCTTTTGGCTCGTTGAGGCCTTAACGAAGGCAGGGCGGCTCCACAAGGCACGACTCATTTTCGAAAAGATGTTGAGCTATTCGAACCACCTGAGGTTGTTTGCAGAAGAAGTCTCCCATACCGGAGAACAGTTAGGGAATTTCCCACAAGCCCTCACCCACATGGCACTGATCAGCGCCGCCTATAACCTCGACAAGGCGCTCAATAAGAAACAATGGAATGAGTCGCATACGCGCTGGGCGAGCACAAACCCCTATACCCGCTAACAGGATGTTGAAAAAGCACACCAGCGGCGTTCTCGCTTCGCTGCGTGGCTCAACGTACAGGAGTACGATTCGCCTCACAGCTTGCTGCGGCCTTGCTGCGCGCACTTTTTGAACATCCTGCGTCTCAACTAGCATCTCACGTCCAAAACACGGCTGCCTGAACCGTAGCCTCCACATCGGTGGGATGTGCATCCGCCCTCTCCGCGAGGCGCACATCGTCATGACAGGTTTATCTTGGCTCACTCTACATACCCCTAGTCATTCCCTATAATGATGGGCCATGATTCCGCTTCACGATGACAACCCCACGACGATCAAGCCGATCGTTACCATTTCCCTCATTATCGCGTGCGTATTGGTCTTCTTCTATCAGCTGTCACTTCCAGCCTCAGGAGAGCGCATCTTCGTCTATCAGTTTGGGGCAATTCCAGCGGTCCTCTTTGGTACGGATTCCGTCTCTTCTCGACACGCCATTATTCCAGCACCCCTGAGCCTGATCAGCAGTATGTTTCTCCATGGTGGGTGGATGCACCTCATCGGAAACATGCTCTATCTGTGGATTTTTGCGAACAATATCGAAGACGCGATGGGACATCGACGATTCATCGCGTTCTACACCTTATGTGGGGTAATTGCCGCCCTCAGTCATGCCCTCACTGCTCCCGGCTCGTCCATTCCGATGGTCGGAGCCAGCGGGGCCATCTCGGGCGTGCTGGGAGCATATCTACTCTTATACCCGCGGGCATCAGTTCTGGTAGTCATTCCGATTTGGGTGTTTTTGAAATTCATACGCGTCCCAGCCGCGCTGGTGCTTGGCTTTTGGTTTCTTTTGCAGCTTTTCAGCGGAAGCGCAAGCCTATCCGGGGATGGTGGTGGCGTGGCATGGTTTGCTCACATCGGAGGGTTCATCGCGGGAATGGTCCTCATCGGATTCTTCAAGCGTCCCGGAGTTCGGTTCTTTAATCCCCCCAGGAGACATTCGCGCGGATATGGGGGGTGACAGTTCACGACAGTGTTCTTGACACCTCACTGGCGGTACCTTATCCTAAACAGCTGCGTTTACGAACACCGATTTGGAGTGACCACATGACATATGCCATTGTTGAGACAGGTGGAAAACAGTATCGGGTCGCTCCCGGCGATCTTCTCGATATCGACCGATTCGATGGAGAAAAGGGTTCTGCCGTCGAATGGACCAATGTCCTGCTCTATCGAAAAGAGGATGGTCCCGTTGTAGGAAACCCGCTCGTACCCAACGTGAAGGTGATGGGCACCGTTGTCCACCAAGGCCGCCGACGGTCCATCACGGTCTTTAAGAAAAAACGCCGAAAGAATTACATCCGCACCAAAGGACACCGGCAACACTTCACACGTGTCCGCATTGATGAGATTGCCGAGAATTAAGGTAACCGAATGGAGACGATATGGCACATAAAAAAGGGCAAGGGGCATCACGAAACGGAAGAGACAGCAATCCCAAATGGCTCGGCGTCAAACGCTATGGGGGGGAATCTGTTCTGGCCGGGAACATCCTGCTCCGCCAGCGGGGCACGAAGATTCATCCGGGTGTCAACGTCGGCATGGGCCGTGATCACACCTTGTTTGCAAAGTTTGCCGGCATTGTGAAGTTTGAAACCCGCTCTGGCCGACGTGCAGTCAGTGTTTATCCTGCCACCTAATTTCGTTTTGTAGGCCCTTCATTCCACCTCCCATCCTGTTCCGGGAGGCTCGATCGTGCTCACTATCAAGGTTGCTTCGATTTTGGCTCAGGATAAGGCGCGAGGAGCGCAGAACCGGAGCGTATCGAGAGATACGTGAGGATTCGAGCACCACAGCAACGCCGTCATGAGGCAAAAGTGGAGTAACCGGCAATGTTTATTGATCAAGCAAAGATTCTTGTCAGATCCGGGGACGGAGGCAATGGCTGCTCTTCGTTTCGGCGAGAAAAATATGTCCCGTTTGGCGGTCCTGATGGAGGAGACGGAGGCAAAGGGGCAAGCATTATTTTTGAAGCCAGTTGCCATTTAACCACCCTGATTGATTTCCGCTACCGACAGCACTATACAGCCAAACGTGGTGGGCACGGCGAAGGGAACAACCGCCATGGCAAAGATGCACAGGACGTCATCGTTCGAGTTCCCATTGGAACCATCGTTCGCGACGTTGAAGAAAACATCGAACTCGCAGACCTGGCCGAAGAAGGCGCCATTGCAGTTGTTGCCCGCGGAGGGAAAGGCGGAAAAGGCAACGGCAACCGCGCCACGTCGACGAATCAAGCTCCAACTCGCGCCGACCCTGGGATACCCGGTGAAACCCGCTCATTACATCTGGAACTGAAGCTTCTCGCTGACGTTGGATTGGTCGGATTTCCCAACGCCGGGAAATCTTCATTGATCGCGGCAATATCTGCCGCAAAACCCAAGATAGCCAGCTACCCGTTTACTACCCTCACCCCGCAGCTCGGAATGGTGTCATGGGGAGAGGAACGGCACTTTGTCCTTGCCGATATTCCTGGAATTATCAAAGGTGCGCATGCAGGGAAAGGGCTTGGAGTCCAGTTCCTCCGTCATATCGAGCGGACGACCTTCCTCCTTTTCCTGATTGACATCGGAGAATTTGAGCCGGATGATGCTGTTAATATGTTCAACGCCCTCACAGCCGAGCTGCAATCCTATGCCGAAGGCCATTTTCAGCTCGACCGAAAACCCTTCGCTGTCGTCGGGACGAAGCTTGACCTGCGAGGAGATGATTCACGTCTCAATCAGCTTCAATCGTTCTGTGAAACTCAACACATCCCATTCTTCGCTATTTCATCTGCGACCAGGGAAGGACTCACCTCACTCGTTCAATATGTGGGCACGCAGCTCACCACAATTCGAGAGCAATGCGTCACGCAATCTTAAATGGCTGCAAGCGGATTGTGGTCAAGGTCGGTAGCCATGTGGTGGCTGCCCAAACAACTGGGCTCAACGTCCAGGCGCTCAAACGCGTTGCAAAGAACGTCCTGGAGGCGAAGGCATCGGGATACGAAGTTGTCATGGTGTCATCGGGAGCCATCGTATCCGGTATCAAGAAACTTGGCCTCACCTCACGTTCAACCAGCCTGCCGCTCAAGCAGGCCGCTGCCGCCGTCGGTCAAGGGCACCTCATCCGTGCCTATGACCATGCCTTTGAAGCCGCAGGACAACAGGTTGCCCAGATTCTCCTGACCAACGACGACATGATGGACCGTGAACGATTCCTGAATGCACGACACACCATTACCACCCTGCTCAAACTAGGGGTCATCCCGATCGTGAACGAAAATGACACTGTCTCGGTCGATGAGATCAAATTCGGCGACAACGACACCTTAGCGGGAATGGTGGCGAATCTCATCGACGCCCAACTGCTCATCATTCTCTCGGATGTCGATGGGCTGTTTTCAGAAGACCCGCGTCATAATCCCAAGGCGTCACTTATTCCGACTGTGCATAAAGTGACCCCGGAGATCCAAAAACTCGCAACCGGCACGGCAAGCGTCGAAGGTACCGGGGGCATGGCATCGAAAGTCGAGGCAGCAAAGCGCATGTCGGCGTCAGGAGTTCCGACGGTGATTATCAACGGGAAACGTGCGGGATCGATGTCCGATGTGTTGGCGGGAAAAGAGGTAGGAACCGTGTTTCTTGCGCAAAAAGTACGCCGTACAAGCCGCAAACATTGGATTGCCTTTATCCGTCGGACAAAAGGGCAACTGACCCTCGATGATGGCGCGGCAAAGGCGGTGCTTCAACACGGTAAAAGCCTTCTGCCTGCCGGAGTCACCTCCATCGATGGTGAATTTGACCACGGCGATGCCGTCAGCTGCACCGACAGGAAAGGACGCGAAATTGCTCGAGGCCTTGTGAACTATTCTTCAAGCGCCCTTGCACAGGTGAAGGGTCTGAAAACCGGAGCAATCAAGCAGGTGCTAGGGTATAAAGATTATGATGAGGTAATTCACCGCGACAATATGGTGATCATGTGAATATGAAAGAACATTCCGCGAATATTCGTGACTGGGTGATCGAACGAGCACGTCAAGCCAAGCAAGCTTCTCGCCCTCTCTCCATCCTTTCAACAGACGTAAAAAATCAGGCACTGGAAGCCATGGCTGACGCAATCAAGACTAACGAGTCCGTCATTGTTGAAGCCAATCGTAAGGATCTCGACGCTGCCACCCAATTAAGCAAGGCCATGCTGGACCGGCTCACCCTCACACCGCAACGCATTGCCAGCATGCAAACTGGATTGCGTGATGTCGCGGCTCTCCCCGATCCGGTCGGAAGCCATAGCGACACATGGACACGTCCCAACGGATTGGAAATTGGTCGGGTTCGTGTACCGATTGGAGTCATCGGCATCATTTATGAATCGAGACCGAACGTCACCGCCGATACCGCGGGATTGTGTCTCAAATCTGGCAATGCCGTCGTCTTGCGCGGTGGTTCAGAAGCCATTCACTCCAACACCGCCATTGCGAGCATCCTCACCAAAGCCTCTCAGGCTGCCGGAATTCCCAAAGGGGCGATTACATTTCTCGACAACCCTGACCGCCAAGCAGTGACCGAAATGCTATCACTGACCGAGTATATCGACTTGATAATCCCACGTGGCGGTGAGGGATTGATGCAAGCGGTGACGTCACAGTCAAAAATTCCCGTCATTAAGCATGACAAGGGTGTCTGTCACATCTACGTCGATCGTGATGCCGATCTCCGGATGGCGCAGGATGTGTCTTTCAATGCCAAGGTCCAACGTCCGGGAACCTGCAACGCCATGGAGGCACTCCTGGTTCATGAACACATCGCACCAACCTTTCTTCCAGCCATTGGGAAGACACTGCACGAGGCTGGGGTAGAAATCAGGGGTTGCCCCAAGACAGTCTCCTTGATTCCCAACGCAAAACGCGCCTCCGAAGATGACTGGGGCAAGGAATTTCTCGACCTGATCCTCGCCGTGAAGGTCGTCGACGATATAGACGCTGCAATGAATCACATTGTGAACTACGGATCAGAGCACACTGAGACCATCATCACAGAGAACAAGGCGATATCGCAGCGCTTTTTAAAGGAAGTCGATGCCAGTGCTGTCATGGTGAATGCATCAACACGATTCAATGATGGGTTTCAATTCGGATTAGGCGCAGAAATGGGCATCAGCACCACACGCATTCACGCACGCGGCCCCATGGGCCTAGAAGAATTGACCTGCCAGAAATTTATCGTTTTGGGCAACGGTCAGGTGAGGGAAGGTTGACGCTATTGCTAAAATGAGTCTTGGCCTCCTTGGTGGAACATTTGACCCAATTCACGTAGGACACCTTGCCATCGCGCAAGAGATCATTGATCGCAAGCTCTGCGATCGAATTCTTTTCATTCCCGCTGGTTTCCCTCCACACCGGCAAAATTCTGTTCTTACACCAATTAAACATCGCCACGAAATGGTGCGACTTGCTATCGCTGATAATCCCGCGTTCCAGATTTCGGATATTGAAATCGACGGTCCATCCTATTCGTATCAAACGGTGGAAGCGATGCGTACGATGCATGATGAGAATACTGACCTCTCGTTTATCATCGGATTGGATAATCTCTTTGATCTTCCGAATTGGCGAGAACCCCAACGAATCATCAAGGCCTGCGATCTGATTGTCGTTTCTCGACCAGGGTGGGCATTTGAGTCTATGCTAGAGCCACAGTACAGCGAGTTTTTCGGACTCAACATCGAACTCCAATATATCAAGGCTCTGGATTCCGGAACCTGCAATGAACTCGTCATCCACCCGAAGCCAGGGACCGATCACTCGCGATCCATTACCCTGCTTCGAACCGCTGGCAACGACGTTTCTGCGAGCAAAATCCGTGCGTCCATCGCGGAAAAGCAAGAACTTCACACTCTATTGCCCGCCCCTGTCGAATCTTATATACTCAGCCTCCGACTTTATACGACGGAGCGCATCCACCCTGAATCCTAGATCCAAAGCCCTCGAAGCAGCCCAGGCTGCCCTCGAAAAAAAGGCGACAGATATTGTCGTCCTTGAAGTCGGCGGACTGACAACCATCGCCGACTACATGGTGATCTGCTCCGCGCAATCCCATCGTCAAGTCCAAGCCGTAATGCAACACGTCGAAGATAGGCTCAAAGATCGGAAGGTCCGTCCACTGAGCATCGAAGGGGTGGAAGCAGCCGTCTGGATTCTCGTAGACTATGGCGATATTATGGTCCACATCTTTACCGAGGATATTCGGGAACACTACGGCCTCGACCGCTTATGGGGTGACGCACCCAGTCAGCTCGTTGAAGATGAACCAGCGACCGTGACCGCCGGTCACGCAAGAGGCTAACGCAAACGAGTTGTGTTTACCGGCCGGTGCGCCTGACCGAAAGGGGATCTCACATCATGATTCAAGATCACACGCTTCAGTTTGAACATTACTCGTCTATTGCGCTTCGTGGTGACGTCCTCACCCGTGAAGAGTGTCGAGAGGTGCTCGCGACTCCGGATAGCGAAATCCTCGGCCTCCTCCATGCCGCTTATGAGGTGAGAAAACAATTCGCGGGAAATACCGTTCAAGTACAAATGCTGACCAACGCAAAAAGCGGGGCCTGTATCGAAGATTGTCATTACTGTTCACAGTCGTCGATCTCTACCGCTGACATCGATCATTATGGGCTTTTGCCTGAGGATACACTCGTTAAAGACGCGCATCACGCAGCCGAGTCAAAAGCCGTTAGATACTGTATCGTCACCAGTGGACGCGCGCCGCTGGATCGAGAAGTTGACGCAATCGGCAAGGCGGTGCGTCGCATTAAAAGCGAGCTTCCACTTCAAGTCTGTTGTTCACTCGGCCTGCTCACGGAACCGCAAGCCTGTCGTTTGAAAGAGGCGGGTGTCGACCGGATTAACCACAATCTCAATACGAGTGAACGCTATCACGCGGATATCTGTGGCACGCACACGTTCCGCGATCGCATTGACACCATCACCAATGCCAAGAAAGCCGGGCTCGAAATTTGTTCAGGCGGAATCATCGGGATGGGTGAGAACGACGAAGATATCATCGATCTTGCTTTTGCCCTTCGTGATGTCGAGCCCGATTCCATTCCGATTAACTTTCTCCACCCTGTGGAAGGCACGCCGTTGGCGAACTGCAACACCCTCACGCCGCAACGATGTCTGAAGGTGTTGTGTCTGTTTCGCTTTTTGCATCCGCGCAAGGAGATCCGGGTTGCCGGGGGGCGAGAATATAATTTTCGTTCACTTCAACCGCTCGCGCTGTTCGCAGCAGACTCTCTATTCGTTGACGGCTACCTGACAACTCCCGGGCAACCAGCCGACGAAGCCTGGCAAATGATCGGTGATCTTGGGTTTACGATCGCTCAGTAGATGCCCCAATCGTTCGGATTCCACTTTTCAAACTCCCTCGAACGTCATCCAGAACCGCATTCCACGTCCAACTCCAGTAGAGTCCAATTAAGTCTCATAGAGACGTAGCATATGCCTCTTCACCCCAGACGACGCGCGCGAACAGGACGCCCTGTTTGGGTCACACTCCTGTTCGCCGTGCTCCTCGTCAGCATGCTTGGAGTGATCGGCATCGGGGGAACCGTGTGGTATTTGTCTCGCGATCTTCCTGACGTCGAGACACTGCACTCGCATCAACCGAGCCTGGTCACGCATGTCTATGCGGATGACGGGATGACCATCGGACAGTTTTTTGTCGAGCGCCGGATTTTGACGCCGTTAGACGAGATCCCGAGGGAACTTCGGCAAGCCATCATTGCAGTTGAAGATGCTCGATTCATGGCGCACGGGGGATTGGACGTTCTTGGAATCGTCAGGGCATTCATGATAAACATCGAAGCACTCCGAATTCGGCAAGGAGCCAGTACCATCACGCAACAACTTGCGCGATCCGTGTTTCTTACCCCGGAACGCAGCTACACGCGAAAAATTAAAGAGGCAGTTCTGGCCATTCACATGGAGAAAACGCTATCGAAGGAT
>JYMV01051028.1_pt1 | contig 14698 bp, 17 predicted proteins | sample 338911 | NCBI WGS metagenome assembly JYMV01 (sample SAMN03354496, study PRJNA234377) | hydrothermal vent metagenome | biome: Deep sea; feature: Hydrothermal plumes at the Eastern Lau Spreading Center, Western Pacific Ocean; material: Seawater | place: Tonga | collected 2009 | depth 2000 m m
TTGATTTCTTGAATTGCCCATAGTTGAAATTTTTTGCAAAGGTACATTTAATAAATGATTTCTAAGGGCTGAAGAATTATTAATTAAATGTTGATTTACAGTGAATTAATTTCTCTGGAATAAAATTTTATTCAGCAATAATTAAAGAACGCGATTTAACACTACGTCGATATCGATTAATAAAATACTGAAAACACCAATCACGATAATGAGCTTCAATAAATTGTGAAGTAAGGTATATTGAAGTTTTGAAGAAGATTTCCAGAGGAAGAACAGAAAAATGATCATTAAAATAAAGCTCAGCAAAAAGTAATAATGCATATAACCAATCTCAAATTTATTGGAAATTAAGATCAGCGTCGGTATTAAGGTTAAGGCTACTAAAAGACTTAAGATGATTTTTGAAAACTTTACTCCGTAAACCACGGGAATGGTGTGGTAATCTTGTGTGAGATCGCCTTTTAAATTTTCGAGATCTTTGGTGAGCTCTCGAATTGAGATGATTAAAAATAAAAAAGTGGCGTGTACAAAAATCACCATATCGAAATTATGGTAATACACAAATACCGCAAAAAATGGGGTAATCGCTAAAATTGAAGCGATTAACGTACCAATAAAAGGGTATTTCTTGAGTTTATGAGAATATAACCAAAGAAAAAAGATAAAAAGCGAAAAGAAAATCACGGCTTTAAACGATACGTAGCTCGCTAAAATCACCGAGAGAAAATTCAGAATAAAATAAATTGCCAATTTTGTTTTCTGGCTAATGTAATTGTCGAGTAAAGTTTTATGTGGCCGATTGATAAGGTCTTTTTCAGCATCATAAAAATTATTGATCAAATAACCGGAGGCAATGACAAAAGTACAAGCGATCACGAGTACAAAAAGATTCACATCAAAAAGTACTTCTCGTAAAGGTTTTTCTGGCGCGAGAATATAAATCGATGCTAAATATTGCGCAATAAATAGGATTAAAATATTGTAACCGCGGACTACTGAAAACAAACTTGCCAGTTTTAGTAATACTAGTTTGTTTTTACGTGAAAGCATCCCCATAAGAATAGAGAGGGGGTTTTAGAAAGTGTAAACGACTTCTAGGTTATGGTTTTTTAGCGCTGTTCTGGCTTTATCAATATCTTCAGTAAAACCTAAAATATAACCGCCACCACCTGAACCACAAAGTTTTAAGTAATATGCGCCGGTATCGATACCTTCTTTCCAAAGATTATGAAATTGCTTCGGGATCATTGGTTTAAAGTTATCTAACACTACGTGAGAAAGTTGCTTGATGTTAGAGAACAGCGATTTTACATCTCCTTTCATAAAATCTTCCACACAAGCATCGGTATGTTTTACAAATTTATCTTTTAGCATTTTACGAAAACCTTCTTGCTTCAGGTTTTCCATAAAAAGGTTCACTAACGGAGCGGTTTCACCAACCATCCCGCTGTCTAATAAAAATACAGCGCCTTTACCTTCTTTCGATTGTGAAGGAATTCCTGCAGCTTCAATATTATCTTTAGAATTGATAAGAATAGGTAAACTTAAATAACTGTTTAATGGATCGAGTCCTGAAGATTTTCCGTGGAAAAATGATTCCATTTGTCCAAAGATTTCTTTTAATTTTAACAGTTTTTCTCGGCTTAAGTTTTCTAGAACGGTAATTTTATTCTTGGCATATTTATCGTAGATCGCTGCAACTAAAGCACCACTACTTCCTACGCCATAACCTTGTGGAATGCTACTGTCAAAATACATTCCTGCTTCAATATCTTTTGTTAATTCTTCTAAATTGAATTGAACCAAATTTGGATTTGAAGTTTGTAGTTCTGCTAAATAATTGGCAAAACGCTTCAGGTTATTGTTTGATTTTTGTTGCACTTCAGAAAGATCACTGTCAATTTTTAAAGCGCCGTTGTAAAAGTTGTAAGGTATAGATAAACCCTTAGAATCTTTGATGATCCCGTACTCTCCAAACAATAAAATCTTAGAATAAAATAAAGGTCCTTTCATAATCAAGTATTTGTTGAAAGCTTAAGCTAATTGTTTTGCTCCCGTTCCAACATTATCACAAATATACTGAGCATTTTGACAATGTGCAACTAACTGGTTCTTAATGAAATCTAAAACTTCAATTTTTTCAGTTTCAGGATATAACAAATGCACATTTGCGCCAGCATCTAGCGTAAAACATAGCTTAGAACCGCTTTCATTTCGATACTTCCAGATTTTATTTATGATGGCGAGTGTATTCGACTTCATTAAAATAAAATAAGGATCACTACTCATCATCATTGCGTGTAAGGTTAGTGCCTCACTTTCAACAATTTTAATAAATGCATCAATATCTCCGCTTTCAAAAATAGGTTGGAGTTTTTCTAAATTATTAAATGCTTGCTGAAATCTCGCTTCTGCATAAGGATGGTCGTGCATTAATCCATGACCAACGGTACTACTTACCGTTTTTTCACCCTTATCGACCAATAAAATAGTGTCTTGATAGGTTTTAAAAATAGGGTGTACTCGGTACGGATATGCTGTTCCGAATAAATTACTGCTATTTTCAATTTTTTGATGTTCTCCCCAAACGACTAATTTTCCTTCGATACTTCTGGCCGCGCTACCCGAACCTAATCGTGCTAAAAAGGATGCTTTTTTATTGAAGTAGGCTGAAGTAATTTCAGGATTTAGCTCTTTTTCTAAACTCATTAAACAACAAGCTAAAGCGCTCATTCCGCTGGCAGAAGATGCAATCCCACTACTGTGCGGAAAAGAATTAGACGTATTTATCGTAAAATGATATTGCTTTAAAAAAGGCAAGTAAACTTCAATTCTTTCAAAAAAGGTTTTGATCTTTGGCTCAAAAGAAGCCGCTTTTTCTTCATCTAAAAAAACTTCAAAAGAAAAATTTTCATCAGCCGTTATCGGTCGATATTCTAGAGTTGTGGTGGTTTTACAGTTGTTTAGCGTAAAACTAACCGATGGGTTTTTAGGTAATTGCTCACCGTATTTTCCCCAATATTTAACCAAAGCAATATTACTGGGAGATTCCCAGGTTACTTTACCTGCCGGTAATTGCTTTTCAGGTTTTGTTAGAACAAACTCAGTTATCGTCATTTCTTTAAAAATTTATACAAATATAATCGAATACGTATGGGTTGCGGGTGTGGAAATTCAAAAAATAATTCTAAATTAGGACTTCGTATTAAACCACTCGCATGAATAGGAAGCCTAACTATCTTAAAATTTTAGCCAGTACATTGGCTTGCGTGTTGATTGGTTTTTTGAGTACACTTGCCATACAAAGTGTGTTACACGATTGGTTGGCGGTGATCAATAAGCCATCTTTTACAGTGCCCGATTGGTTGTATACTTCACTTTGGTTAATCAACTTTGCGTTGATGGGTATTGCTGCCGGTATCGTGTGGAGTAGAGGTTTGCATCACATTTGGGTAAAAACGGCATTGTATCATTTTGGCTTTCAGATTTTATTGACTGCCGCTTGGTTTCTTACTTTTTTTGAAATGAAAATGTTGATGCTGAGTTTCTTACTTACCTTAGCATTATTTGTATTGTTACTTTTTACGGTAAAATGGTTTAAAGTTGTAAAGCCATCCGCAGCCTATTTATTAATACCTTATACGTTATGGATTGCTTATACGGCCATCGTAAATTTTGAAATCTGGCGTTTAAACTGATAAAGTTTTACTAAACCAAACTCAATTGGTAGTGAACTAAATTATCTTCAATTTTTCAACTAAAAAGATAATTATGGAAAAGTGGTTTGAAGCTTCTACAAGCTCAATTTTTGCGATCGCCATCACATGTTTTGTGATCTATTTTTTAGTGTTTTTATTCACACGAATTGTAGGAAAACGAAGCTTCGCAAAAATGTCGAGTTTAGATTTTGCGGTTACCATTGCGATAGGATCGGTGATTGCTTCAACAATCATTTTAAAAAATGTAAGTTTAGTACAAGGTGGTTTTGCTTTATTATTACTATACTTTATACAGTGGATAGCTTCAAGATTAAGAAGAATAGAAGCTTTTAAAAAAATGCTCGATAATACTTCTTTGCTGTTAATGGATAAATCTGAAATTTTACACCATAACCTCAAGAAAGCCAACGTAACCGAAGACGATCTAAAAGCGAAGCTTAGAGAAGCCAACGTACTCAATTTAACTGAAGTTCGAGCGGTAGTTTTTGAAAGTACCGGCGATATTTCTGTTTTACATACCAATGATGCCAACAAAGAATTAGAAGATTGGCTGTTAACCGATGTGACGCGCTAATGTACCAACCCAAGAAATATAAGAAACAAGATCCGGAGTATATCTTCAAGTTTATTCAGCAGCATCCGTTTGCGACTTTTGTGATTCAGCAGCAAGAATTACAAGCCACGCATATTCCTGTTTTGGTAGAAGGTAATGCTGAAGATTTTAGATTATTTAGTCATGTTGCCAACCATAACGAGCTATTTCCAGCCTTAAAAAATGGTGCAAAAGCTTTGCTTATTTTTCAAGGGAATCACGCTTATGTTTCCTCTTCTTGGTACGAGCAAAAAGATATTAGCACTTGGGATTATTCTGCAGTTCATGTTTCGGTCGAAATTCAGTTGCAAACCACTGCCGAGTTAGAAAATTCATTAGAAAAATTGGTGAATCATTTCGAAAAAGATCAAGACCAACCTTTATTTTACAAAAACCTGCCTAAGCCTTTAGTGAATGATCATTTACCGAGAATTACCGGTTTTTGGGCAAAGCCACTTCAGATGAAAGCTATTGCCAAGCATCATCAAGGTTCATCTAATAAAAATGTAAAGAATGTAATTCAGCATTTATCTAAAAACGGAAATACTTCACTTGCTCAAGAAATTAAAAAAGAAAACCTGAATAATGATTAGGGCGTTACCCGTTGGGTCGGGCTATCTGCTTAATCTTTTTTAATCACTGCTTAGGCAGAAATTAAAAAAGGATATCGCGTCTATCCCTAACGCAATATTTTTATCGTAAAGCTTATACATTAACGGTAGCTTAACAAAATCTTTGTCGATTTAAGAATATTTTTGTATTTTAACCTAAAATCAATAAGATATGTCGAATTCAGAACTACAAGTTAGTAAAAAATTAGTGGGCGGTATGGTGATCGCAGGAATCTTATTTATTCTGTTAGGAGCTTTCTCTAAAATTATGCATTTCAATTTTGGCGGAGAATTATTAACCTTTGGTTTATTTGTTTCTGGGGTTTCTTGGGTAATTATTATGGCCGATATTCTTCAGCAAGAATTAATCAACAAAGGTTTTTGGATCTTAAGTATGTTTATTCTTCCTTGGTTAACACCGTTATTATATTTATTTAGAAGAAATCATTTAATTCAATTTGATGCTTCTGCCTTTTTAAATAAAGATCATCAGGCTTAAGGTTTTATTTTTTTTAAATTTGAGAAAACTGGATTTATTCTAGAAAATTGAAAATTTCAAAACTAATAAATAATGAATTATATCTTACCAATTGCCGTTTTACTGAGTATCGTTTTATGGTTGTAGGCGATGATTGACCTAGCGACTTCACGTCGAACATTTAGAGATCCTGCAAAGTCAACCTTAGCTTTGCTAATGATTTTGTTTTTTCCGGTAGTGGGTTCACTGTTTTATTTTCAGCTAAAAAGAAAATTAGTCAATCGAAGAAAGCGAAAATTTAATCCGGAATTTAATCCGCATTAATCTTCAACCTCTTTCGCATAACGTTCAGCAAAAATAGAGATTAGAATCAGCTGACTTATATGAAAAAGCATAATCGGTAATAAAAATAATCCTGCACCGGCAGAATTTCCAAAAATGATCTTAGCCATTACCGAACCGTGAACCAAAGATTTTTTTGTGCCGCAAAATCGAGCGGTAATTTTATCTTCTCTATTAAAACCAAGTAGTTGCGAAATCCAACCTGAGAGCCCGAAAACGGCAAAGAAAATCGCTAAAACTCCTAGCAAGATCAACCCGAGATCAAGAATACTTAAATCGTTAAAAATATTAGCTGCGAAAGACTTGCTAAAACTATCGTAAACAATTAAAACAATAATCGATTTATCGAATAAACTTAGTTTGCTTTTGTAGCGATTTACAAAACTTTCTAAGATTCGATGTAGCGCAAAACCTAAGATTAGCGGAATAATAATTTGGTAAAGTAGTTTAAAAAATACGTCGTCAAAGCTAAAACCTTCAGAAGCGTCTAAGAAAAAACCTAACCAGAACGGGGTAATAATTACGCCGATAATTCCCGATAAACTTGCATTAAAAATTGCTGCCGGTATATTTCCTTTTGCTAACGAAACCATCACCACCGAAGATGAAACGGTCGAGGGTAATGCTGCTAAAAAGAAAAAAGCCAGCCAATATTCTTCTGCTGCCGTATCTTTTAGAAATGGATAGGCAATAAAAACCAAGGCAGGAAATACTAAAAAAGTGGTAAGCTGTATGAGCACGTGCAATTTGTAATTGCTCATCCCAAGTTTTAATTCAGAAACCGAAAGTTTTAATCCGTAGAAAAAGAAAATGAGTCCGATGCCTATATCGGTGATTAACTTCAAAGGCAAAACATCTCCTAGTTGCGGAAAAAGATAAGCTACAAAAATGGCGGCGATCAACGAAAGAACAAAAGGGTTAATTTTCATTTACTACAGATTTTGCAATGGCTTGTGCAGCTAAAAAACCGCCCGTCCAAGCATTTTGAAAGTTAAAACCACCGGTAATCGCATCGATATTCAAAATTTCTCCGGCTAAGTAAAGTTTTGGATGAAGTTTACTTTCAAAAGTTTTAAAATTAATTTCTTTTAAATCAACTCCGCCGGCCGTCACGAACTCTTCTTTAAACGTGCTTTTTCCGTTCACGGTGAGTTGGCATTGCGTTAATTCTTGCGCCAATTTTTGTATTTGTTTGTTGCTCAATTCTGCCCATTTTTGGTCTTCAGGAAATTTGGCTGCTTTCAATAAACTTAACCATAAACGCTTAGGTAATTTAAATTGTGCGTGTGTGGTGAGTTGTTGCTTTGCAAATTTATGCTTGAGCCTTTTTATTTTTTCTGAAATTTCTTCAGCAGTAGTATAGCCTAACCAATTCACCTGAATTTTAAAATGGTAATTACGCGCTTCTAAAATACGAGCTCCCCAAGCAGAAAGCTTTAAAATTCCGGGGCCGCTTAAACCCCAATGCGTGATTAATAATGGGCCATCACTCTCTAATTTTTCATCTAAAATTTTAAGATGCGCAAAAGTTGAAATTCCTGCCAGATCTTTAATACGATGATCTTGAATATTGAAGGTAAATAACGAAGGAACCGGTTGTACAATTTGATGACCAAGTTTTTCTAAAAGCTTCCAAATTTTTGGGTTGCTACCCGTTGCCATAACGAGTTGATCTGCTGTAAAATCTCCTTTTGAAGTTTTTACCAACCAGCGATCATTATTTTGCTGAATATCTTGAACCGAATGTCCTGTTTTTATTTCAATATTTAAACGTTCGGTTTCGGCAAGAAAACAATCGATAATCGTTTCTGAAGAATCGGTTATCGGGAACATTCTGCCGTCTTCTTCAGTTTTCAATTCAATACCGCGTTCGTCAAACCAAGCAATCGTATCGCCGGTCATAAATTGATGAAAAGGACCTAATAATTCTTTTTCACCACGTGGGTAATTCTTGCTAAGTTCTTTCGGAATAAATTCTGCGTGCGTCACATTGCAACGACCACCACCAGAAATTCTAACCTTGGTCAACACTTCTTTACCGCGTTCTAGAATAGTGATTTTTAGATCGGGATTAGCTTCAGCTAAATTAATGGCTGTAAAAAATCCCGCTGCGCCGCCGCCAATAATGAGTACTTCTCGCTCTTGCATCATACTGCAAAAGTAAGGATTTGATTGTTCTCAAGTTGAATTTGCTTCATTTTATATTTTAATGAAAGTCACGCTTCAACTATTTTATTTCTTAAATTTGAAAGAAGATTTGAGTTGAATTGATTTCAGCTTATCAACTAACAGATTTTTATTTATTCAACACATGAAAAAAACACTTTTACTTATTTTCTCCGCAATGTTATTAGCAAGCTGCGGAGAAACGCCAAAACCCTCTAAAGAAAAAATACATTATGATGAAAGTATCGATGAAATTTTAGCAGTACACGATGAAGTAATGCCAAAAATGGGTGAGCTTTCCAGCTTAATTGAAAAAACAGAAACAAAGATCGATACAACTATTGATGGAAAGAGATTTAAAGTGGTAAACCAAGAATTAAAAGACGCTCACGATTTTATGATGACTTGGATGAAAGATTTTGGAGAGAAATTTCCGAATGCTTTAAAAGACACTACTTATGCTTCAGAAGAATATAAAAAGCGCGAACCTCTACTAAAGGAAGAAAAAGAAGAAGTTAGAGAAATGAAAGACCGTGTAAATTCGAGCATTAAAAGTGCAGAAAAATTATTAACTCAAACCGATAAATAATGGCTTATAAAACAAATTTAAGTTTACCGGCAACAGATCTGGGATTACTAATTTTTAGAGTTGGTGTTTCAGCATTTATGTTAGCTCACGGTTATGGAAAACTTTTACAGTTTTTTAGTGGAGATGAAATACAATTTGCAGACCCGATCGGGATTGGAGCAACAGGAAGTTTGGCATTGGCTGTATTTTCAGAATTTATTTGTTCGGTTTTAATAATTTTAGGTTTAGGTACACGATTGGCAGCTATACCTTTATTAATTACGATGATCGTAGCGGTTTTTATTGTACACGGTCAAGACCCATTAATGAGTCGAGAATTACCATTTTTATACCTATTTAGCTATATTTTATTAATGCTAACCGGCTCGGGTAAATATTCTTTAGATCATTACTTTTTAAAGAAGTAGAAACTGTTTAGATAATAACAGGCAGAAATGTTAAATTGGTTTATACTGATACCGACTCTAATTCTTGCTTTTTAATTTGTGTCGCAAGATATTCAGCATCTTTTTGTATTCCTCCAAGCGTTGCAGAACCCCTTGTGTGTAACCACGGTAAACCAATAAAATAAAGGCCTTTAATACTGCTTACTCCACGATTGTTTTTTGGATAACCTTCGTGATCGAGTTCCAAACCTTCGATCCAAGAAAAATTAGGTCGGTAACCGGTTGCCCAAACAATGTTTTTTACGTTAGTTAAGGTTTGTTTTTCTGTTTCGATCTTGCTATCATGTGCATCGTTTGTTCTACCTACCGCAATTACATTTTTTCGGCTTAAAATTTCTTTTACATCGGTACCAATTACCGGTTGTTTAGAATGGTTAATACGCTTGCCTATAAACGATTTTTTGCTGAAGCTTAAAAAACCGGTTTTAGTAAACCACCACCAAAGGGTTTTGCCTAAAATTTCCTGCGGAAGTGTCTTTACATCGGTATCACCAGAGAAATAAGTGGTTCTCCCGTCTTTAGAAATTTCATCTAAAATTTGAAAACCGCTATCGCCGGCACCAACGACCATCGCTTCACCTTCTTGTAACTGACTTGGGTTTTTATAATAATTACTATGAATTTGAAAAACACTTTGATCGATTTGTTTAGCACAAGGTGGCGTGTACGGAATATGAAACGGTCCTGTAGCTACGATAACTTGTTTACATTCTAAAGTATGATTATCGGTAGAGACCAAAAATTTTTCATTTACCTTTTCAATATTTCGGACCAGGGTTTTTAATTGTACAGGGAAATCGAATTTTTTGACGTAGCTTTTAAAATAATCGGCAACTTCATATTTATTAGGGTAATGACCTTTACGAGCAGGAAACTCCATCCCGGCAAGATGATTAAATTCTGTTGGAGTAAAAAGTTTTAAAGAGTCCCAACGATTAAGCCAACTGGCACCAATTTCATCTTCTTTATCTAGTATTAAAAAATCTTTACCTAGCTGCTTTAAATAATAAGCCATCGATAATCCGGCTTGAGCAGCTCCAATAATTATAAAATCCCGCATTGTTGTGTTTGTTCTGCGAGTATAATAACCTTTTTTATGCTGAAACGCAAGTTTTTAGAAAATAACTCTATATATTATTAAATAGGCAACTTGACTTTAAATTTAAAATCAATAGGTCTTGAGCTCGTTTATTTATTTTTCTTTTATCTTCGGAATTTAGATATGGAAAATTTATTTATACCTATAATTTTAATTCTTTTCATTTTAGCTATTATTCTAATTATAGTAGTAAAATCTATATCACTATTCGATCATATCTATCTGTATTTCTTTAAAAAACCTATTTACATTCATTTCTACTTTAGGCTGAAAAAACTATCAATAGCAGACCAACAATTTATTAGAGAACGCCTTCCGTTTTATAATCGATTAAATCTAAAACAGAAAAAATTCTTTCAGCATCGTGTTATACTTTTTATGAATGATAAATCTTTTGAAGGCCGCTACGGATTTATAATTACAGAAGAAGTTAAACTATATATTTCTGCCACGGCAGTGATGCTTACTTTTGGGATGCGAGAGTTTATGTTGCCTGCCTTACAGAAAGTTTTAATTTACCCCGACATCTATCATTCTAAAATAAACAATGCTTACCATAAAGGAGAATTTAACCCCAGAATGAAAGCTCTGGTTTTTTCTTGGAAGCATTTTTTAGAGGGTTTTGCCAGTGATCGTGACAATTTGAATTTAGGTATTCACGAGTTTATACATGTGATTCAAATAAATTGTAGAAAACAACATGATATTAGCGCTATAATATTTACCGATACTTCTAAAGATATTATACGATTATTACGTAATGATGCGATTAGGCAACGATTAATAGATACCAAATACTTTAGAGATTATGCCTATACCAATCAATACGAATTTTTGGCGGTTTTGGTTGAATATTTTATAGAAAGTCCAATCGAATTCAAACAAACTTTTCCTGAGTTCTATAAAAAGATCAAGGAAATGCTGAATTATAATTTTAGCGGTTATTAATTCTTGTTTCGAACGTATATAAGCTTGAATTTGTTATTGTTATTCTGATTTTCACGAGATTCAACTTCAAATTTATTAATAGAGTTGATCATCGGAGTAAGTTTTTGAAAACCATAGTTTCTAGAATCAAAGTTAGGTTGTTTTTTTTGAAGTAAACTTCCTACGTCACCTAAAAACGCCCAGCCATCTTCATCGGCCACATCAGAAATTGTAGAAGCAATAAGTTTAATTACTTTAGGTGTGATTTTATCGAGATCGTCTTTTTTATCGTCTTTAGACTTTGAAGAGTTTTTACTTTCAGTCTCTTTATTTTGATTCTTTAAAATTTCAATATAAATAAATTTATCGCAAGCAACAATAAAAGGTTCGGGAGTTTTCTTTTCGCCAATACCAATTACATTTTTACCGGCTTCTCTTAATCGAGTTGCTAGTTTTGTGAAATCACTATCGCTAGAAACCAGACAAAATCCATCAACTTTATTAGAATATAAAATATCCATCGCATCGATGATCATCGCAGAATCGGTGGCGTTTTTGCCTTGCGTGTAAGCGTATTGCTGAATAGGATTTACTGCATTTTCAAGCAAAACGTTTTTCCATTTATTAAGATGAGGTTTGGTCCAATCTCCATAAATACGTTTAATAGTAGGATTACCATACTTGGCAATTTCCTGTAACATTTCGGTAATGTAAGCCGACGGGATATTATCACCATCGATTAAAACTGCCAATTTATTTTCCATAATTTTTATTAATTGCTAGAGATATTTTCCATGATCATTTTAGCGTGAATACGAGAGTTTTCAATAAACCACTTATGGGTTTCTAAGCCACCACAAATTACTCCGGCTAGGTAAACTCCTTTTAAATTGGTTTCCATCGTTTGTGGATCGTATTTCGGTATTTTTTTCTCTTCATCTTGAAGGTGAATGCCTACTTCTTCTAAGAATTTAAAATTAGGACGGTAACCGGTTAATGCTAAAACAAAATCGTTTTTTAGTGTTTGTTTTTTTCCGTTTTCATTTTCAATATCAACTTCATCTTCACGAATTTCTTTTATGGTAGAATTAAAATAGGCTTTTATACTACCTTCTTCAATTCTATTTACAATATCGGGTCTTACCCAATATTTAACACGCTCGCCAATACTTTTGCCACGAACAACCATTGTAACTCGACCGCCTTTACGGTAAACTTCTAAAGCAGCATCGACAGAAGAATTACTAGCGCCAACCACGATTACATCTTGATTAGAGTAATAATGTGGGTCGTTATAGTAATGATTAACTTTTGGTAAATCTTCTCCCTTTACATTCATACGGTTAGGAAGATCATAAAAACCTGTGGCGATCACAACATTTTTAGTAGTATAAATGTCTTTGCTAGTTTTTATTTGATAGGTGTCGTTTTTTTCTTCAACAGTATGCACATTTTCAAATAAATGAATATCTAACTTTTTAGAAGTTGCAATTCTTCTGTAATATTCTAATGCTTCAGCTTTGCTAGGTTTTGCATTTTTACTAATAAACGGTATTTGATCGATCTCTAACTTTTCTGAAGAAGAGAAAAAAGTCATATTCGTTGGGTAATTGTACAGAGAATTTACCAAAGGACCTTTTTCTATTACTATATAGGAAAGATTTCTTTTTTGGGCTTCAATAGCGCAGGCAATACCAATTGGACCGCCACCAATAATAACTACATCTAACAAATTATGGGCTGTTTAAGAGTTTACGATCTGTTTTAATTCTGTAACCGTTTCTTTAGGATTTTGAGATTTAAAAACAAAACTTCCTGCCACCAACACATCTGCACCGGCATCGACTAATTTTTTCGCGTTTTGGCTATTTACACCACCATCAATTTCTATTTGAGTTGACGCGTTATTATCTAAGATAATTTCTTTTAATTGTCTGGTTTTTTTGTAGGTGTTCTCAATAAAACTTTGTCCGCCAAAACCGGGATTCACACTCATGATGCAAACCAAATCGATATCGTTAATCACATCTTCTAATAAACTCACATTGGTATGTGGGTTAATGGCAACACCTGCTCTCATACCTTCAGCTTTTATTGCTTGTAATGTACGGTGAAGATGAGTACAAGCTTCGTAGTGTACAGTCAGTACATCTGCACCTAAATTTGCAAAGGTTTTAATATAACGATCGGGATCTACGATCATTAAATGCACGTCGATCACTTTACCGGCGTGACGGTTAATGGCCTCGAGTACCGGCATTCCAAAAGAAATGTTTGGTACAAAAACACCATCCATTATATCGATATGAAACCAATCTGCATCACTTTGGTTTACCATTTCGATATCACGTTGAAGGTTTGCGAAATCTGCAGCTAAGATAGAAGGGGCAATTAATTTTTCCATTTTTCTTTTTTGTTGAAGTACAAAAATACTAAGAAATAATGGATTATAAACTTAATGACATTTTAGAAAAAGCTTCAAGACTTCTTCTGCGGCATTTTTAGGTTTTTCGTCTAAAGATTTGAGCTGATCGAAGATTCTTTTTAAGTTATGCTGTGGGTGTTTTTCATCTTCAGAAATAAAATCACATAAATAACCATCGAATGGGGGAGTTTCTATTTCTTCTTCAAAAATTTTGATAATGCTTTTGTGACGTTCGTCTTGCTTAATTTCAGTCCACAGTGTTTTTACTTCTTGAGTATCACCTTCAATTACTTGAAAGAAATTACCTTCAGAATATAAAAGCAAGCCTTTAATATTCCTTTTATTGTTTTGTGATTGGCAATCGCTCAGTAATTCATGTATTTCTTTTGGTGATAGATCTGAACTTGAATTACTAACGTAGCATATGGCTAAACGCATTTAGTGATTTTTCGGTAAAAGTAATAAAAAAACGACTAAATGAATTTAAGGTGTTAAAATTTTAAGAAAAAAATAAAAAACCCCGGTAATCAGCCGGGGTTTCATTCATCAATCAAAAAACGAACAGTTATGAATTACTGTTTGTTACCGTAAAGTTACGAAATTTTAACCTAAATAGGTTTTTAAAATTCGACTTCTAGAAGTATGCTTTAATCTTCTTATTGCTTTTTCTTTAATTTGTCTTACACGCTCACGAGTTAGATCGAAAGTTTCTCCAATTTCTTCTAAAGTCATTGGGTGTTGGTTACCTAAACCAAAATATAAGCGAATTACATCTGCCTCTCTTGGAGTTAGTGTTTCTAAAGAGCGCTCGATCTCTGTTTTAAGTGAATCGTGTAATAACTCTTTATCAGGGTTTGGCGATTCACCAGAACGTAATACATCATAGAGGTTAGAATCTTCACCTTCAATTAAAGGAGCATCCATCGATACGTGACGGCCAGAGTTTTTCATCGACTCTTTTACATCATTGATGGTCATATCTAACTCTTTAGCAATTTCTTCTGCACTTGGCGGTCTCTCGTTAGATTGCTCTAAAAATGCATAAGTTTTATTGATCTTATTTATCGATCCAATTTTGTTAAGCGGTAAACGTACAATTCTAGATTGTTCTGCTAGAGCTTGAAGAATAGATTGTCTAATCCACCAAACGGCATAAGAGATAAATTTAAAACCTCTGGTTTCATCAAAGCGCTTTGCAGCTTTAATTAATCCTAAATTTCCTTCGTTAATTAGATCGGGTAAAGTTAAACCTTGATTTTGGTATTGCTTTGCTACCGATACCACAAAACGCAGGTTAGCTTGAG
>JYMV01053361.1_pt1 | contig 14698 bp, 10 predicted proteins | sample 338911 | NCBI WGS metagenome assembly JYMV01 (sample SAMN03354496, study PRJNA234377) | hydrothermal vent metagenome | biome: Deep sea; feature: Hydrothermal plumes at the Eastern Lau Spreading Center, Western Pacific Ocean; material: Seawater | place: Tonga | collected 2009 | depth 2000 m m
TTTTCCTGGCTACTTGGTCCCACTGGAGCTGTTATCGCCTATCTGGTTGGAATCGCCTTATTCCTACGGTACTGGATTAAGAAACGAAAAGCGAAAAACGACTAATTCAGCGTCTGCGGTAAACCCCTAAAACTCCCACGGCTGTGTTAGACAACCTGTTTGCCATCATGACGACCGACGGACTGATATGAATTCCCCAAAGGTTCATGTAACAAAAACGCAAAAACTTCTGGGCAACTTCGCGTTTTTCATCGGAGTGACGATTTGGTCCACGATGTTTCCCGCTACCGAGTATCTGTTAATTAATTGGGATCCGGTAGCCATAACCTTTGTTCGGATGGGTGGAGGTGCGCTGGTTCTCCTGGTCGCTTTTACATTGTTGGAAGATGTTTCGTCGACACTTCAAGCGGCACCATGGGGCAAGATTTTCCTCCTGGGCATCATTGGGGTTTCAGCTTCTACTTTGTTATTTGCTTGGGGGATTAAGCTTTCGAGTGCGATCGCAGCCGCGCTGATTGCAACTACGGGCCCAATTGTTGCTACCCTGATCACGAGATTCCTGTATTCCGAACCATTGCGTCGGGGTATTGTTCTAGGCGTACTTTTAGCTGTGTCTGGAGGTATTTGTGCCGTTCTTGGAAGCGGTGACCGCTTCGACCAGTTCAAAGGCGGAGAGTTTCTTGTCTTGATGGCCATGTCGCTGTGGGTCTGGTACTCCTACAACTGTCAGCGATGGTTGCCGGACTTCCCACAGATCGGGATCGCAGCACTGACCGTAACCGCTGGTGCTTTGGGCTTTGCTACGTATGTAGGTGTCGCCGAGTTCTCGGGCTTTGACGATATTCGTTTCGGAACGTCGATTCACGAGTGGATGATTCTCGGATGGCTCTCTATTGGACCCGCATCCACATCTATATTTCTTTGGCATTTTGGTGTCAGTCGAATCGGTGTAACCATCGGATCCATGTACCAGAATCTGGTGCCAATTGTTGTCGTTCTGATTTCAATCTTTCTAGGGCAGTATCCTACGATGATGCACCTGGTCGCAGGCGTCCTGATCATTTCTGGGGTTCTTTACACCCAGATTCGCAACCTCCCAACAAATTCCTGAGAAACCCACCTGACGCGCTATACGCATTTAAGAGCAGAGGATTTGGTGGGGAGGTTGGGTTAGGGGTGGTTAGAAATCTAGCGCTTTTTGAATCATCTTTCTCGTAACGCACATAGTTCACCGCAAGAAAGTTTTCTGCCATGGACGGCTTGACGGCACGGTATTCATTCACATGGCTAAATCGTTTTTATGCATAGGTATGGCCAGTGTCTTCTGGGTAGGGAATTTCGTATAAATCTGCTGTATGCCCGCCGTCTACCACTAGATTATGTCCAGTTACAAAGCTCGCCTCATCGGAAGCGAGGTAAAGAAACGCATTGGCAATGTCATCCACCGTAGCAAGTCGGTTTAGCGGCGCCCCAGGAAATCCATCCTTTCTCCATTTGTCCATCAATTCTTCACCAACAAGGTCTGTGCACAGCTGTGTATCAGCTGTTCCAGGACTAACCGAATTTACTCGCACCCCTGAACGGGCTAACTCAACGGCCATCGACTTCATTAAAGAAACCTCCCCCGCCTTTGTTACGCAATACGGTGTAAAGCCTAGCGAGTGTCCCAAAGCAGCAGTCGAAGATGTGAATAAGATTACCCCAGATCTCTCCTTAACCATTGATCTAGCAGCATCTCTTCCCAAGATGAAATAGGCTGTCAGATTGACGTCGAGTTGGCGTCTCCATGACTCAAGCTCAATGTTTATGAATCTTTTTTCTTCGACTGCCGCCGCGGTACAGATTAGTACATCTAAGGGAGCCTCGGATAGAGCTTCGGCCATAGCTTCGCCACACTTATCAGCATCTGCCAAATCAAAGCACATAGAAATTGGACTCGATCCACGTTTTCGTATCTCTTCTATTACGAGTTCCAGCCGATCTTGCAGTATGTCTACAAGATAAATATCGGTGGCTCCCTCTTCTGCAAATCTTTCTGCTGTTCGACGCCCAAAGCCACTGCCAGCACCTGCCACAAATACTCGCTTTCCTTTAAATCTATCCATAATTATTTACCCAACCATCGGGTGTCGTTATGTTACGGAATGCTACATCAAACAGAATTGCAATCAGTCTTTCCATAGCACTCCCTTTTCAAGAAACTCTCGCCTTTTCCTCCTCTATCTTGGATAACCAATCAACGTAGTTTCAATTTCCCCAAGAATTGGCAACTGCAAACACCCAGATGGGTTCGACACTATTTCTTAACAATTTCCCATCTTTCAGATGGCCGACATATTTCCCCAGCTCAGTTTTGACCGCAGATTTCGATGAGACTGAAGCCGCCCACTCGAGACCTTTACCAAGCCCTGCATCTGCTGCGAGAAACGCAGATCTGTTGCTACTACTTTGGCGCCCGCCTTTAGATATGCTTCGGTTTGGCGCCCGCCTTTAGAAATGCTTCGGAGACTGTCGATCTGATGCCGCATACTGCCCAAGTCACAAGACAAATCTTACTTAAAAGATCAGCGGCAACCGGCATAACTTCAAAAGCATTAGTCATGTTACCGTTACCGGTGTTGGATTAGCATAAAAATTCTTCTAACAACGCTTAGTCCCTACAGTTAGAGACCAACGCCGTACGCGCTGTTTGCAGCCTCTTTTGAGATAAAACCAAGTTCTATGTCGCGTCGAATCAGTTCTGGATCTCGATCACTAGGATTACCGAATCCGCCACCCCCAGGAAAAACAAGACGGACCTGGTCACCATTCTTCAGCGTCACTCCGCTAAATTTTGCTTCAGAAACAGTATTAAATACCTCTTTAAACGTGAAAAATCTATCGTCCTCACGTCGTTTTACGTAGATACCCGCTTTCGCTCCATCACCCCCTCCACTGCGACCTGGTGGCGCAAGTTGTGTTCTGTTGAATAATGCACTCACGGTCACCTCTGGCGCGTTCACCGTCAAAATCCGCTCGCCTCCGAGGCCACCGCGCCATTGTCCTACACCTCCAGAGTCCTCAAGGAGACGATAGCTTTCAACGATAAAGGGGAATCTTGTTTCAAAAATCTCTACGGGTGTTGCCATGCAGTTTCCATTAATTACGATTACCACGTTGTTTCCATCTTGCTCGTGCCTAGCCCCCCATCCAACTCCTTCAAAATGAAAGTGGGCATAAGGCTCCCCTGTGGCAGGATGATGGCCGCCAAAAAGGAAGCAACAAGATGTTCCCCCAATACCAGCCGGCACGATCTGAGGTAGCGCAGTCAACAGTGCGCCAAAAATCATGTCCGTAATCCTTGGGCTGATTTCCGTATTACCGCCAACCAATGCTGCTGGGTGCTTACAATTCAGAATAGAACCCAATGGCACCTCTATTTTGATTGGCCTGTAACATCCATCATTTCTTGGAATGTTGGGGTCTGTTAAGTGAAGAATTGCGTTATAGACAGCGGAGGCAGTTACAGAATAGTTCGCATTCATCGGCCCTCTCGCTTGAGGATCAGTTCCATCGAAATCAGCAGTCAAAACTGAGCCGTCTACCGTCACTTTCACCTTCATTTTGTAACTTTCCGTACCTACGCCATCATCTTCAATCGTATCTTCGTAGCAGTAGATGCCATCAGGTATCTTCTCAATTTCAGACCGCATTCTTCGTTCGGCCACCGCAAGGAGTTCATCTGCTGCCTGCTCTACGGTCGTTTCACCATAGTGTTCTAGCAATTCATGTAAACGCTTGTCAGCAACGGTCAACGATCCCACCATTGCTAATAAATCACCGCGGCTGCAGTCCGGAGTACGATGGTTAGCCAGGATAATGGCCCATATATCCTTTACTTCTACTCCATTTCGATAAAGCCAAACCGGGGGCAAAATCAGCCCTTCCTGGTAAATCTCTGTCGCATCACCCGCCAGCCCCCCAGGCACTTTTGCGCCCGGTTCTGCCATGTGTGCGCAGTTCGCCACGCAAAAAATCAGGCTACCATCGCTACCGAAAACTCCCCGCAGAACGGTAAATTCCGGAACGTGACCAACCCCATGATAGGGGTCGTTAGTAAGAAGAATGTCCCCGGGTTTGAATGCATCGAAACCCACAACATCGATAAGACACTCCACTGTGCCTTTGATCGTACCAATTTGCGATGGGCAAAACTCAGCCTGTCCGATCAAGCGACCAGATCGATTAAAGATCACGCAGGAGAAGTCCAACGCTTCATTAAACATTGGGGAATATGCGGTTCGGACCATTGCCAAGCCCATCTCTCGACAGGTTCCGGTAAGATAGTTATTAATAACCGTCAGAGTGGTCTGATCTATGGGGGTCATGCGCTGTATTATTCGGTTAAATTCATGAAAAAAGCGTGGCGATTATTACTCGGTAGCTAATAACGCTTATCCAACCTCAATAATCAAAGAGCCACTTCTATCTACAACCATCCTATCTCCCGGCCCTAAAAGAGTTGTAGATCCATGCTCAACGAGTACTGCTGGCCCACTTATCCGCTCTCCAGTATCAATACTTTGCCGCTCGATGATTTTTGTATCGATATACCCTGTCTCTGGAAAATAAACCGATTGCTCTTGTGCTTTTGATCCTGTCTTTTCAGGGCACAAGTATTCCATCGGTGGCTTGTCTGTCCTACCGACAGCTGTCGTACTTAAGCTAATAATTTCTATGATTGCATCTGGAAGTTGGTACCCGTACAACGCTTCGTGACGCTGATGAAACGAATCGAACGCCGCATGGAGCACGTCATCTGTTAGAGGACCATAGGGAATTGGTACGTCATATTCATGATTCTGACCCGCATATCGCATCTTTATGACGTTTACCCAGAATATTGTTCCTCTATATTGGTCCGCCCGCAGCTCCTTTGCTGCTGACACCTCCGCGTCCTTAAATTGTTGGTTGATCCTGCCAACATCCAATGAATCACTGCGCATCGGAAACGTACGAATCTTATCTATTCGTAAATCTGCAAGCAGAAACCCTAATGCAGAAGTGTTGCCAGGTACTACTGGAATGATCACTTTGGGAATAGACAATTTCCGAGCAATTGCTGTTGCGTGGAGTGGGCCAGCACCTCCAAACGACATCAAAGAAAACTCCCTGGGATCATGACCCTCCACAACAGAAATCATCCTTATTGCATTGGCCATATTGTCTTCACTGATTTGTGTAATTGACGTGGCTATCTCTTCTAAACTGGACTCATCTGATCCAGAAACAGTTGCCACTGCTTTTCTGGCTAAATCTTTAGAAAGAAGCATTTCACCATTCAGAAAAAACTCCGGGATGAGACGATTCAAAACAAGATTTGCATCTGTCACTGTCGGTACATGTCCACCAAGGTTATAACAGGCTGGTCCTGGATCAGCACCCGCCGAAAGCGGTCCCACCTGCAAAAATCCACCGTTGTCGATCCATGCGATAGAGCCACCACCGGCGCCGATCGTTCGGATATCGATCATGGGGATGCTGACCGTCAATCCAAACTCGATTTCATACTGAGTCGTTAGTTTTTGCTCCCCGTTGACAATGATTCCAACATCACAACTCGTGCCACCCATATCCATCGTTAGGACTTTTTTCACATCGAGAGCATCAGCGATTGCCTGACAGGCAATCATTCCCCCCGCTGGACCACTCATCAACGACTGAATAGGGGCGGCCTCACAACTGCTGGAACTCATCATCCCCCCGTTACTTTTCATAACCATTAAAGTTGCTGGAACGTCTAGCTCCGAGAGGCCGGATTTCAATTGCCGAACATAGTTCGACACCACAGGCTTGATAAAAGCATCTGCAATTGTCGAGCTTGCCCGATCATATTCCCTCCAAATTGGCGCAACTTCACTACTGATAGAACACGGTAACTCAGGTATGTCTTCTTCGAATCGTTTTTTTAACTTCACCTCATGTGAAGGATTCAAAAATGAAAAGAGAAAACAAACTGCTATTGCATCGTATTCCCCTGCCCGCAACTCTGATATTAATACGCGGATCTCCTCATCATTGAGCCCTCTCAACACAGATCCATCGTAGAGCAATCTTTCACTCAACCCGTAACAGTCTGATCGTCTGTCGATCATCGGAAGACTTTTTTTCCACGCGAGGTTATAGAGTTCGGGTCGAGTCGTTCTCTGAATAAACGGAACATCTTCAAATCCGGCTGTCGTGACATAGGCTACAGAGCCACCCTTTCTTTCTATCAAGGCGTTGGTGGCAATAGTCGTACCGTGAACCAAATCTGATACAGATTTCGGCTCGATGCTTAACTGACCAAAGGTATTACGAAAGGCATCGATTGGTATCTTATGGGTCGATAGACACTTACTTGAACGAATCTCGTTACTCTCGCTGTCGAATACGACGAGATCAGTAAACGTTCCCCCTGTGTCAACGCCTGCTCGAATCGCCATCGCCTGTTACCTGTTTAAATCTCGGGGTCAATCGTTTTCTAACAATCTGAATCTATCAACAGTCAACACTTTCAATACCGAATATATCGGTCTAAAGATTCAGGTATATCGACCGCGACCAGTAATTGGCCACCGTGCAATTAATGATTGTTCACGAAAAACGTGAAACTCATCATAGAGATTTGCAGTGGCGCAGATATGACTTGGAAGCAGTTCCAATCGATCTCCAACTCTTGGTACTGGATTATCTTCTCCAGCCTCCATGCAGTAATGCTCTTCATGAATTTCAAAAGGGATGATGTCTTCTCGCCACCGAGTAACGGGCAAACCCTGGTCTGTAGCAATACTTTTTAACCCCACATCCAATACGATTCTTCGGTCCACTTGATCAATGACTGTTGCAAGCACCGTACATGCCAATTCAAAGTGATCACAAACGTTCTCATACCCATGATAATCACTGTCCATTAAGCAATAACTACCTGGCTGAATCTCAGTCAATTCATCACGATCAACCCCTAGATTGAATGTGCCCGTTCCTGCAGCGCTCACAACTGGCACTTCGATGCCATTCTCTCGAATCATAGCTACGGCAAGAGCAAGTTCGTGATGTGCGGTCTCGGCCTTATGGTGACGTGCTACAAGGTCCTTGGTTCCCACCGCATGCCCTTCGTAACCCATCACGCCGCGAAACTCCAGTCGCGGCGCGTCACTAATCTTTTTAGCTAGATCGAGCGCAGCTACTGGCCCTGCCGCACCACAACGCTGCATCCCGACTTCAAGTTCGATAAAAACAGATAGTATTGTATTGGCCCCTTCTGCCGTCCTTATCAATTCTTCAACATGTTCAACACGACCCACACAAACTGAAATATCCACTTGATCATTCAGTTTCAACAAACGTTTCATTTTCAGTGGGCCAATTACCTGATTGGCTACCAGTAACGGTCCTAACCCCGCCTCGGCCATGGCTTCAGCCTCTCCAAGCTTCGCACATACCAAACCTATTGCACCAAGATCCAACTGTCGCCTAGCTATTTCCGGACACTTATGCGTCTTCGTATGCGGCCGTAAGGCAATTCCAGTATTTTTACAGTACGCTGCCATAGTCTTGAGATTCTTCTGCAACACCGGCTCATTAATAAGTAAGGCTGGCGTATCAACAAAATCATTTAGAAAACCGACCGAATTCATAGGCATGTGACAATATTGAAGGAACAATTAGCGGTAGTTGTAGACTTGAAAGTTGGAACCCATGGCGATGTTATTGTGGTTACAGATCTGTGTAATCGACAACAAATCCCGGGGTATCCCATCGACGTTAGTGCAATCCCAATCAAATTTAGCACTCAAAGTAATTGCAAATTTTCTTCGTCGACATTAAAGATATGCGCCTTTGGGTAATCGAACTCTATTCCAACTTTATCACCCGTCGCCACTTGCGTCTTCGGTGGGAGACGGACTTGGAGCGAATGAGGGTCTACATCTATGGTGACAAACAAATCTGATCCTATCGGCTCAAGGAATCGGATGACACCGGGAATGCCTTCTGATTTAGACGAAGCCAAACGCATGTCCTCCGGGCGCACGCCAAGAGATACCGTGCCTTTAGAAGATGACAGCACTTCTTCTCCAATATTCATCTGGACCCGATCAATTACAAAACGATAATCTGATCGCGTGAATACCCATTCTGTTCCGTTGTTCTGTAGCTCTCCATCAATCAGATTCATCGGCGGTGCGCCCATAAAGGTCGCCACAAATTTATTCGCGGGTACATCATAGACTTCGGCCGGCGTTCCAAGTTGCTGTAATTTTCCCTCATGAAGAACCGCAATTCGTTGACCCATAGTCATAGCTTCGACCTGATCATGGGTCACATACAGAGTAGTGATCCCTAATCGTTCATGCAACGACATCAATTCGATCCGCGTCTGAAGTCGCAATTTGGCGTCCAAATTTGACAGCGGCTCATCCATCAGGAAGACCTTTGGCTGACGGACGATAGCTCGCGCCAAAGCCACTCGCTGGCGCTGCCCTCCCGACAGTTGTTCGGGTAAGCGCTGGAGAAATTCAGTGATCTCCAACATATCGGCCACACGACTGACGGCCTCTTTAACCGAATCCCGAGACATCTTTGCGGTTTCTAAAGGAAAAGCAACGTTCTTATAAACTGTCATGTGAGGATAAAGGGCATAATTCTGGAAAACCATCGCTAAATTACGTCGAGTCGGATCGACAAAATTGACAAGATCCCCGTCGATAACAATCTCACCCGAAGTTGCGTCTTCAAGCCCCGCAATCAAACGGAGGATTGTACTTTTGCCACATCCCGACGGACCAAGTAAGACTAGAAATTCACCATCGGGTATTTGAAGAGAAACATTGTCAACAGCGGGTACCGAACCGAACCGTTTCACAAGACTTCGAAGAATTACCTCAGCCATTACTTATACCTCTTTCATCTATACGTGCCTGAAGCATCTATTGTTTCAACGCGCCAGCCATCGATGCTTGAACGAACCATTTCTGGAAAAACAAAAATACAATCGTTACTGGAATCAACGTCATCAAAGAGGCTGCCGCTAGAACACCCCAGTGAGTAACAAACTGCCCCTTCAAAGATGCAATCCCTACAGTGAGCACCCGGTAATCGGCGCCGGAAGCCGCAACCAGCGGCCACAAAAAATTTGCCCAGGTGATCATAAACACAAATATCCCTAATACTACGAGAGCGGGTTTAATCAAGGGCAGCACGATCTTAAACAGGATCCTCCATTCTGATGCTCCATCTATACGGGCTGCTTCGTACAAACCGACGGGCAAGGTAGATATAAATTGCCGCATCATAAAAACGCCTAAGGGCGACGCAGTGCACGGCAAAATCAGACCTAGATAAGTATCAAGCCCAAAAAAAGGCCGACCAATGATAGGCAGCTCACCAATTTCACGGACCAGGAGGTATGTCGGTGCTAGTACTGCTGCAACTGGCACCATTAAAGTAGAAAGCACCAGAAAAAACAGAATATTCCGTCCTGGAAATTGCAATCGCGCGAATGCATAGCCCGCTAAGATATTGGTAAAGAGAGAGATGATTGTTGTACCGGCTGCAAAAATAATTGTGTTGAGAGCCCAACTCAGATATCTCGTGCTGTCAAATAGGAATCTAAAGTTGTCAAGGGTAGGATCGTCAGGAATCAATTTTGGCGGATAGTCAAATAGAGATATGCTATCTCGGAGTGCGGGAGAGATGAGGTATAAAACTGGGCCAACAGCAAAAACAACAAAGAACAATAGAACCAGATAGGCAAAAAATGCCCGGATACGATTCCCGAACAGGTACCGGGAACGGCCCCGCCCATAGGACACATGCCCTGTTTCGTGATTGCTGCCTGGCTTAGACGTATCCATGTGTGATTAAGTTTCCCCTTTGCTTCTCTGCCTTAACAACCAAAAAACAGCAAGGGTCAACAACATTGTTCCTATCAACAGCCCCACACTAGCAGCGAATGCCAAACCTGTATCTTGAAATGCAAACATACGGCGGTAGATAAACCAAACTATCGTAGCCGTACCCATTCGCGGCCCACCATCTGTCAATATCTTGACGGAATCAAACAACTGAAAATTCATGATAATCGCGATCACTAGGGCAAAAAGGAATAGTGGCCTCATCATTGGCACACTGATTCGGAGAAATCGTCGAAACTTTCGAGCGCCGTCAAGCTTTGCAGCTTCTAAGAGCTCACCGGGAACACTCTGAAGACCAGCCAGATAAAACAGAACCCAGAAGCCCAACCCTCGCCAAATCTCAACAGCGATGATAGAGCCCATTGCTCTAGGATTCTTTCCCAGAAAATTAACGCCTTCGCCACCAAAAATACCTACTTTAATTAGATTCACGATACCAAAATCAAAATGGAGCATGAAATGCCAGATCATCGCTCCTAAAATTGGTGGAGCAAGAAGTGGAAAATATAGTGTCACCTTGAAAAAATTCTCTCCACGTCGATGGTTGTTAATAAGTGACGCCAAAAAAATCGCTAATCCAAAAACAATAGTGATAGCGAGCGCCACAAATACGCTTGTATTAAAAACTACCTGTGTCAGTTCGGAGTCGTCGAATGTTCGTGCCCAGTTCTCAAATCCGACCCAAATCCGAGGAGCCAACACGCCATCCTCATTAAAACTGAGAAAAATCGCCCAACCGACGGGTATTGCTAGGAACACGAGCCAAAGGATCATATAAGGCGCAAGAAATCCGGATGCGCGACGCAGATATCGGAGTCGATAGCGGTTGACAAGTCTGCGGTATTGATCTGGGCTCAACTTCAATTCAGCCCATGTCTCCCGCCCCGTTGGAACACCACTATTAAGATGGTTTCCAGAATCAGTCATTTAATCAACATTCGGAAGATTCATACAATGGCGGTCTGATGTAGCTTGATCATACTTATAGTCAGCTAGTCTTAGAGCGCGTAAGGAGTAAGAGGAAGATTTTATGGATTACTTTATAAATTCCCGCAGAACATTTTCAGTGATTGCTGAGACATTGTTCTCATAGCCATTATGGGACAAACTTCCCAGCCAATTGATGGAACCTACTGAAAACACTGCTCCGCCATTTTGAGTTTCAAAGTACACCATATCTGCCCGAACATTCTCATTATTGGTTCCATCAATGGTCGGCATGGTTACCATCATATCCTCATGAGCAACCAGATAATAGGCGCTGTGCATACCTTGAGACGTAGCAAGTCGCATCGTTTGGGGAGGTGTACCTAACTCAAAATCCACTCGGTCAAGTTCATCTCCTGCAGCCCCAGACATCACGAGACCAAAATCCCCAATCGTCTCATCCTCCCCTATCCCTGAGAAAATGAAGTCAACCTTTGGATCAAAGCTTGCGGGCAGGCGTTTATATCCGGGCGTTTTTAGATCCCAACCTTGCGCCGCAAAACCAACTCCAACCAATGCATTTGGCGATCGGCCCAAGTGACGCCATATCCCTCCTACTTCTCCCGTTGAAGCTAATTCCAATTCTCCAACGTGGGATGGCCAGGCGCGGGATCCTGCATAGCCACGGCGAACTTCTATGATGTGGTCGCGTTCTGGATCAACTGCTGTGACCCAATAAAACCCATTTCCTCCCAGATACATCAAGCGACCGCCATGGTCCAGATAGCCATCGATTCCGTCCAGCATCGAGCTGGTCCAATACTCGGGATGACTTCCCGTCATGATGGCGTCGTACTGCCGTAAAAGATCCTCACCTCGATAATGAAGATCATGGTCAGTAATTACATCGTATTCAAAATTCTTCTGTTCGAGCCAATCAACAAGATAGAGATCAAACGGAAGCTTTCTAGGGCAGCTATGCACCCAATGTCGGTGATTTGGACGCATATTGACGATGGGCCTGCGGGCAGTCGAATAGCAAATGCCGCTGCCATCCGAATGCACATCATAAATGGATCCGCCAAGTTCCGTATGCTCCCCAAGATAACGGTCATAGGGGTCAACCACAATCGGGATGTTTGTTAATCCGCTGAAATCGATACCCGCAAACAAGACCCGTTCGTTTGCGTACGCAAGGTATGTCATGGTTGGAATCAAAAACGCAATCTTTGCTTTTGCCTTTTTATCCGAAATGACAAATGGAACAAAGTCCTCCTCGTCATCTGATGACAAATGGGCAGCGTAGATACCACTCTTTAGGTCAGAGGGAATGCTCCATTCAAAATCAGCATCCCAACCCGTGTCTTCGAGATCATCGTCATGAAAATGGATGCTTCCATATTGATGCGGGGCTTCTTTTCTCGAGAAAATACGGCCGGTCCAATTATGTCCTGTCAAGCCACGCATCGGAAAATTAATAACAGTCCCAGTTAGTTCATTCCCGGAAATGTCGACAATTTCGGTACTGTTTGCTGGGCTCTTCGAAAAGTCCCAAGCCCCAATGAGTCCTGGGATTTCTTCCAGTGACCCATCCGAGAATAAATGCTCGATTTCTTCCGGCGTAAGTGGCCGGGAAAACAGTCGCGGACTTTCGATTTTGCCGTTAAAACAATATCTCGGGGCTGCTTCCGCTGCTGATTGAAAACCACCCGCAGCAATCGTTATTGGCGCACTCGCCGATGTAAAGCTTCCTTCCGGAACGTTGATGGACACCTCACAATCGGCATCAGCATTTGGCCATCTGCCTGCTTGGCGCTGCATGACCATTGCATTTCCTGAAGCAGTGTCATACGTGCACACGACGAAGTACCACTGCCCTTCCTGAATGGGATGATTAGTGGTCACCTCCGAAAACTTGTTGTCGTGGGCCAGACGTAATGCAATACCGCCGTTCGGGCCTACATAGAGGCCAAAACCCGAGCGATCCGAGTTCTGCGCCAATATACCCTGATAGTTTTCCTGCTCCGGCCTAGTTGCCCGGATCCATGCCTGAATGGTGAATCCATTTGACACGCTTACGCTACCGTCACTTTCGATAGAAATAAACGAACCGGGGTGCGTGTCTTGATGACGCCCCTTAAGGCGCTGCCCAAATCCGTTGACTCTTTCAGACTTGAAACCCGGTCCTTCGGGATTATTATCTCCATGAATCAGCCGAACAAGTGTTGCATCATATTCATTGGCCTCAGTACTGATCCTAAAACTGACAGCATCTCCGGGGTGGACCACCATCGGTGTCGCGTATCCGATCAATTCGGATCTCGGTTTTCCCCTGAAATTAAGTTTCGCGGTCATTACTACTCCTTATCACGTTTTATAGCTGACATCCGAAAATAAAAACAACTAATTACGAATGTACTGTCGAGACAAAAACGACCCTGCAGGAGACCTGCAGGGTCGTCAAGTACACATTGCGTCGGCTTGACCAGAAAACAACCTTTTAGTCAGCCATTTACATAACTCTCAATTACTATCGAGCTAGGATTTTCTCCATACGATCCTGAGTGTCTGCGACCTGCTCGTCAATGGAGACATCGCAGGTTGTCACAGCCTCAAGGGCCTTACCAAATTCATCCAACATCTGTGCAATTTTTGGATGCGGTAGGAGCCCGTCCCAAGTTGTCATCGCCCACTCAAAGTTATCTTGCAGGAGTTTATTGCCACCACTTGAATCAACATCACTTCGGGTACCTACAAAGCCGTAATGATTATTGAACGAGGTAGCAAAATCAGTTCCAACTAGGTATTTCGTTAATGCCCATGCAGCGTCCTGCTCTTTACTTTTCGCAGCAACTGCATAATATCCGGTCGTTGAGAATTGAGTTTGTTTTCCACCCGCAGCGCCAACTGGTTGAACGATAGTCCAGTTAAACGGTAGGCCTTCGGCCTCTAGAGGGATAACCCGACTCGGCTCTTCGACCATCATTGCTAGCTTTCCAGCCTTGAATAGAGATAGTGCAGCTTCGCGGTCATATTGACCCAACGGAGGCTGTACTTTGTCATTACACCGCAAATCAACTGCAAACTGCAGAGCGTTACGAACCGCGGGTGAATCGAAAGTTGCACTTTCCATGTCATCGGACACCATGTCGCCACCGTAGTTATGGATCATGTTGTAGAACCAATACCATCCATAGTCCTTAACCGTACTGGGGGAATTGAAACCCCAAACTTCCGGTGGGTTCTGAACCGCCTTCGCTGTAGCCATGAGCTCTTCGTTGTTGGTTGGAATTGAAAGGCCAGCGGCATCCAACATGTCCAAATTGACATACATAACAATCGTCCCGATTACCGCAGGGATGCCATACAGTTCATCTCCGTAGTAACTCGGGTTGACAATATTATCAGGGAAAAGAGACCGCTCACTTGCGTAATCGGCTGCGTTGAAACGCCCATCAAGATCGCTAAAGGTGCCACGTGAGCCAAAGAGATTCAGATGGGTACTCGTCTGATAGGTGACATCGTATACATCTGACCCGGCAAAGTTAGCCGAATATAACGCCTCGAGCTCACCCCATGGAATCACGATGTGTTCGATCTCCATTCCGGTGGCCGCCTTGAATGGGGCCAGCCATTCCTCCATCAGCGCAATCTCATCTTCTCCATGAGGTGCTTTAGCAAATTTAATAGTTACGCCGTCAAATTCCCCTGCGTGAGCTGTGCCTGCTAGCGCCACAAACGCAAACAACGAAGCGGAGACACACACAGTTGCAATACGGCGAAGCAACGTGGGTAGACTAAACATAAATAAATCCTCCTAGGATGAAGCCATATTT
>JYMV01042436.1_pt1 | contig 14696 bp, 11 predicted proteins | sample 338911 | NCBI WGS metagenome assembly JYMV01 (sample SAMN03354496, study PRJNA234377) | hydrothermal vent metagenome | biome: Deep sea; feature: Hydrothermal plumes at the Eastern Lau Spreading Center, Western Pacific Ocean; material: Seawater | place: Tonga | collected 2009 | depth 2000 m m
TCAGTTGGTAGAGCAGGAGGCTTTTAACCTCTTGGTCGTAGGTTCGAGCCCTACCGCACCGACCAATTAAGATAACTTTCCCATGAAAGATCCATATCACCAAATAACTAGAAAGACATGAAGCCCTCGCTTTAGCCATGGGGAGTGTCAGGAGCAAGTAATGGATAATTTATCTCCTTTTATTTTTGAAAATATTTTCTAATAAATAAAAAAAAGACCTCAAAAGAGGTCTTTTCATTATTTGCTTTAAATCTTTCGATTAGTAAGCGTAGCCATCGTTAGCGCCCGGACCCTGAAGAGGACCTTTACAGGTGTCAATCAAGTGAGTGCCAGCAACTGCATCATAGTCGTCACAGTAGATGTCCCAGTTCATAGCTGCATCAGCAGGATCTGCACTTGGAGTAAGCTCGATAGTAACGTTCTCGATGTTGTCAAAGTGGTTAGAAGCAGTAAGCTGAGCTACTACAACACCGTTCTCAACGTAGACATCTTCAACCCAGTTGATGTCAGAAGTACCCTGATGGATGCCTTCTCTACCGTCGTCACACACAGAGAACGTGTCTTCCTGCATGAAACATACAGCTACATCGTTCTTGTAAGTGCCAAGGGAAGCAAGACCAGCAGCGGCTTTGGACTTCTCAATGTAGTGATTAAATACTGGCAAGGAAATGGTTGCCAAAATACCGATAATAGCTACAACAGCCATAAGCTCGATAAGGGTAAAACCTTTTTGATTATTCATAAAATACCTTTTTTTTGTTAACTTAAAATGTAACATACAGTGTATGTATAATAATATTCTTTCATATTATAATGCTATGTCAAGAGAGCTTTCATTTTTTTTTATATATGATATTTTAAAAATATTAAACGATCCCGGAGAAACAATGAAGATCAAAGCTCTTGTAACAGGCATTTTGTTAATTATTACACTGCATTCAAACGCAGAAACCAGATTTATTAATAATAAAATAATAGCTAATAGTAATCATCACAAGGAACTGCAAACCCCATACTATAAATCAATTGCAAACCTTAAAAAAGATTATCAGGATGTTTCTGCTCAAATAGGAAATTTTTCAAAATTTACGCAAAAATCTATCATGGATATACGCAAAGAAAAATACGATTTCTTTCACAGAAAAAATTGGTCTGCTCCTAAAATTGCGACCTATAGTTATCAGAATTTTGGTATATGGGATGCCGCATTCCTTTGGTATACACTTGAAAACTACTTACAAGAAGACAATGCCCTATTTTTCCATCATCATCAAAACGATCCCGGCATTAAACTTTTTAAACGAGAAGTTAATCGATTTTCAAACCTTGACTCACAATACAAAAATTTTCTTTATCGAATAGGCCAAAAAGGTTTTAAAGAAGATCGTGATAAATATTATCTACCTAATTCGGTAACGCCAGTTGTGGCATTATCAGAGCATATTTTACATTACAACATCGACTCTGATAATGATACATTGAGAATCAGCGTTGAAAAATACCAAGATCATCAAACCGACTCATGTGAACAATGGAAAGATTCAAACTATTTATCTGTCAATATAAAGTGCATAGAATCAAGAAACAGCGAAAAGAAAATCAATCAATTTTTCATTGGTGAAACAGACGCACTTATCCTTCAATCAGATGAATTAACGTCTTATCTTGAAGAAAATCCTATTGTTCAAGGTTTTCAAGGGGTCATATTAAGAAAAGAATACCTTTTCATGATGGTGCCAAAAGGAAGTGAAATCTATCGACTTGATGATCTCAAAAACACCAAGCATGGCATTAAAGTTTTCTCTGGTTCCCTTAAAAACACATTAGAGAGGATAGCGAGAAAATTACCAGAATACAAAGAGGTCTTTTCTGATATTAAGGTTTCGTCTGGAGCTGATTCTTATATTGAAAATGAATTCAAATACGGAAATAATATCTTATTTATATCTTGTGATTTAAAAAAGTGCCCAACAGTTGATTTAATGAATGATGAATATTCTGAAAAATACGAAATGATCCCTGTTAATTTCTGGCAGTTACTCAATGAACGCGACCCAATGGGCAATCCAATATACACTCAAACGGTTGTGCCCTACAAATATCCAAACATCCAAAATCCGGATATTTATCAGAAACACAGTATCCAACATATTGGTTTCTACAACTATCTCATCATCAGTGACTACTGGTTTGAATACCACAAGGAACACATTAGAGAGCTTGAAAATTTCTTGAAAAACCTCTAATTAAACGAAAGCATCAACGATGATTTTGGTGCTTTTAAACACCCATTTTGGCCAGTTTTTTGGCCGGTTCTTTTTATACGCAACTCATTCATTTTAAATTATTTTTTTACCTATAAATTTAAAATTTGTCCGCCATTTTGTCCGGTTGTTTGGCCGGTTTAACTTTGCATAAAAGACCCAACTAAATGCATGAATTCAACAATATTTTATTTAAAAACACTCTCTTTTTTATTGCATTCTTAATTTTTCATGATATCCTTTCTTACATTTAAGGAGACGGAATATGAGTAACCCACTTCAAATCGCAGAGGAATACATATTTTTAACAAAATCTATTAAAACTTTTCGAGAAGACATCATTACAGCAAAAACTTTTTCACTCATTGTTTTATCACCTATTGCTCTTTATAGTTTATCCAATCTTTTTGACAACCTGAATTATTCTGGTTTGATTTGGGGAGGGCTTCTTCTCTTCTCTTTTATCGCTTTTTGTATTCTAGTAGTCTTGCTTAATGCCATTTTCATTGAAGGTGACTTGGAATTAGTACTTAATAAAAAACGATTTTACCACAGTCGCTTTTCACCCGAAGATCAGAAAAAGCTGGCCTTACTTCTTGAAGAGCCTTTTAATGAAATTCTTAAAAAAGAAGAATCATTCATAAGAAACAGACTCATCGAACGTCTTGATAAACTTGAGGATACGCTTTATAAAAAAGAATACCTTCAGTCACTAAAAGACACCATAGAGGAAAATCCGGAAAACGAAATCTATTTACCAATTCTGAAAAAGTTGGTAAAAAACTACAATTTCAACCTAGAGCACTCAAACAGAAAATATAAAGACATTAACAAAGAGCTTTCAAAAGCAAATATAAGCACGTTTAGCACTAAAAAAGAACCACCCATGAAAATTCTAGAGCAGGAATAAAGAGGAAAACAACATGAACAACACCATTGAACTTGCAAAAGAACATGAAGTTTTAAACAAATCAATTAATATATTCAAACAGAAAATTATCACCATCCAATTTTTTGTTTTAATTTATACGCTCCCTTTTCTTTTTTTAAAACTGGGAAGTGACTTGAGGCAGGACGAGTATCATTCAATACTTTGGGGACCCTTACTTTTTTTAGCCTTTGGAATAGTTGTTGCAGGAATTGGTATCATTGGTGAAATGCTTTCTGATGAGCGCACAATCACTCTCAATAAAAAACGATTTTACTCTAAAAAATTCTCGTCCGAAGAGCGAGAAAAACTAGAATCCATCTTCCAAGAGTCTTTTGAAAATATTCTTAAAAATATACAAAAGTTTGATATAAATAAAACACTTGTCGAGCGACTTGAAACACTGGAGAAGACGCTTTGCACCAAAGAATATATTCAATCTTTAAAAGATGCAATTTCAGAAAATCCTAAATACGAGCAATATTTGCCAACACTCAAAGAACTCGCCCAGAGCTACAATAACAGTCTGAAAGAAAACAATGATAAATTTGATGCGGTTAACAACGAGCTTTTAAAAGCAAATGTCACCATTTTTAACGGCAAGAAAGAAGAGCCACTTAGAATACTTGAGCAAGATTAAAAAATTCAACGGAGAAAAAACATGACGAACACTATTAAAACCGCTAAAAATTATCAAATGCTTAAAAATATCAGCAAGACTTTTAACAAGACGTTTTTTAACTATGCTATCATTCCCATTTTTCTAGGAGGATTTATTGCCTCTTCAACATCCTTTATCGACTTTTATTCTTCCGACATCGAACACAGTCTCTTGAATATTCTTTATAGCTTTTTCAATTTTCTTGTCCTAGTAACGACCTTCACACTATTTCTAGCCACTTTTTTTATGGCTCTGTCACAAGCTTTTGGTGAAAACCGTTATTTCGTAACCAGCTATAAAAGCTATTACCAAAATACATTGACAGAGAACGAAAAATCACTTCTTGAAAATCTATTGAATGATAAATTTGACAACATCATTCAAGAAAATAGAAAAGTCATAAAAAGAAAATTAAAATACATCAAGGCAATCATCGAAAACGAAATTTTGAGTTCCGAATATCTCGAAGCCTTTAAAAAAGACATCGAAGAAAATTTAAAAGAAAGAAAACAATATATTCCTCTTTTGCAATCTTTTGCCAAAGACTATCACGCAAGAGATAAAGACACCATTTTCATGGAAAGAGCAAATCAATATTTATCTAAAGCTGGGCTTTCTACGTTCAAAACTAAAGAAAAGACGAACTTTGAGATTATTGAGGAATAGTAAAAAAATATTTTGTGTTATTCTTATTTCACAAAAACTATTGAAATTAAAAATAATTTGTGCCATAATTAAATTTAAAGTAATACAAACAGGAAATTTTTATTATGATTGAACAGAAAGTTAATGACATCAACTTTATCGCAACTACTTGTGGTTGTGGGACTGGATGCGGCTGTGGTCGTAGGATTAACTCTGTCTAACTTATAAGTATTCTTACTTCGGGGCAGAGTTAAAAAGCCCCGAAGTTTCACAAACACTAGAAACCTTGGGGCAAAGCTTCAAGGTTTTTTTTATGCAAAAAAGACCACGGATAGACTCATCCTTAAATAATGTAAGTTGTTGAAATAATTGAAAAAAAGTTAAAAAAAGTGTTGACAAGAAAAAAGAAAACAGGTAATATATGATTATAGAGAGTTGAGCAAGAAATTGAAAACGAATTGCAAAGCTTTCTAGATTTAAAATATATAACTGCGGATGTAGCTCAATTGGCCGAGAGCCTCTGCCTTCCAAGCAGAATGTTGTGGGTTCGAGTCCCATCATCCGCTCCAAATTTATAAAAAAATCATGCGTTCAAGGTGTTGTCGGTGGCATTTCGGATTTCCACTCCGAGGGGACGGGTTCGAGACCCGTTGAACGCTCCAAATTTAAAGTATATGGACGGTTGGCAGAGAGGCGATGTACCGGACTGCAACTCCGTTTACGCCGGTTCTTATGTAAACCACCCTTTAAATATAGGGGAAAATATTTAAAATTTAGTATATGTAATATAAGCGAGATTAGTTTTCAATTGGATAAAATAGCTGGTTGCCATCCAGCAGTTAGGGGTTCGAGTCCCCTATCTCGCTCCAAATTAAAAGTTTATGGCGCATTGGCCGAGTGACTAGGCAGTTGACTGCAAATCTTCTCAGGCAGGTTAAAATCCTGCATGCGCCTCCAAATTAAAACGTGTCAGTGGCCGAGTGGACGAAGGCAGGGGACTGCAAATCCCCATCTCGAAAGAGACGCATCAGTTCGAATCTGATCTGGCACTCCAAATTAAAGTTTTATGGTGAAGGGTCTGCAAGATTTAAAAAGGTCTAGAACTTTTTCTATCTGAAGTGGTTGACCAAGCAACCTTTTTATTTCTAGAGATAAAAAGGAAAGTGAGTTCGATTCTCACCTTCATCTCACATTTAAAAAACTTGACATTTTTTCTTTTTATAATATTCTTATTTGTAGAATATTAAAAGGAACTTTATGTCTTTAAAAAACTTTTCAAAAGTAAAGCTAAACAAGCACAATAAAAGCTATTGGAAATTATACGACATAAATGGAAATGAAGTATTACCCTTTACCGAATGGAACTTAGATTTTCAAGACAAATTCTCTTTCAACACAAGAGACAAATACACTCAGGTAGTCTCAAAATTCTTAGATTATTTATTTGAAGTAAATGTATATGAAAACAATGTCACAAGATTAGAACTAAAAGAAGCAATAACAAATTACAAATTATTAATTTCAAAAGGACAAAACCTTACAGATAAAACCCTTCAAAAAATAGCAATGGAGTTAAACTTCAATCCCATAAAGCCAGCGTCTTGGAGCAATAACATTGCCGCCATCAATTCTTTTTTAATTTATGTTTTCGAAAAAGAAGAAGATGAAAGAGAATACCTATCCTTAAAAAAGAATGTTCATATACCTGAAAAATACAAAGATGTCTTACCTGAATTAAAAAGAAACAAAACTTTAAACCATTTTGAGAAGAAAGCGATACAGCAAAAATCTTTTATTGCTAATTTATACAGAGTAAATGGATCTATAAATGTTGTTTCTGGACTTAAAGCCCATAACACTAACTCTATCAATCCTAGCTTTGAGGAGCTTGATTTTCCTGCCCTTCAAATACCTGCTCTTTTATCTAACACCACTTGTTTCAGAGATCGTGCAATATATTCTTTAATGGCTGGAACCGGCATAAGAAGCTCAGAAGCCATTTCATTAACATGGGATATGATAGATATTGAGAATCAAAAAGTCTATATTAAAAATAAAGACCCCATTAAAAAAAATGAAAAAATTAAATTTAAAGGAAGAGAGACTGTCTCTACATTTTTTATTCCCGAATTAAGATATATTTTTTTCAAAGCGCTTTATGATTATCAATTAAAAGAAGCTTCTAACAGCAATAGGCATAACTATGTTTTTGAGTTTCTTTCTGGAAAAGGGAAAGGAAACCCTTATTATGAAGTCAGCAGACAAAGTTTCATCAAAGGATTTATTAAAACTGTTAAAAGAGCTAATATTCCTTCACCCCGGTTTAATGATAAAGAAAACTGGACACCGCACAGTTTGCGTCATTTCTATGGTGTATACATGTTGAATCATATTCCACTTTCGAACGGATACGGATTCAGCATTGAAGAAGTTCAAAAAATGTTAGGACACTCATCAATTGATACAACTCAAAAATATGCAAGAAGAAAAGAAGATTATATTACAACACAATTAGAATACGCAGAATTAAGCATCCATGAAAATAAAACAATCAAAGACATTAATAAATTATTCAAACAAAATTTTCTGGAGGTTAAATAATGATTAACCTTACCAATAAAATATTAACAAAAAATACTGAAGAATTAAAAACACAAACTCCCATCCTGCTACATAAAACAATTCAGGTTCTTAAAGAGCATAAGTCTGAAATAAATCCTAAATATTCTGCATTTATTGATAAAATAGATCCCTTTGCGCCTGTAAATATAAATGAGAATTTTATAAACAACATTCTAAAATACGCCATTGAAAAAGATTTTAATTGCAATGAAATTAATGAATTAATCAAAGAAAATATATCACTATTGGAAAAACCTTTTATTAAAAATGGTTTAAAATTATTCTTTCTTGAATTATGGAAGCAAGACCTCTTAATACTACCATTATCATTTAACCTTGGAAATTCATTTAATGAAAAAATATTTTCTTTATACGACAACGAAATCACAAAAACTATAAAAAAAGAAATAAGTAATGATGATGCTCAAATAAATAAAATGTGCAGACTTATAAGAGCCACAGATTACAAAAACTTCAAAGATCCAGATATTCTTGAAATTAACGAGTTACACATCTCTTTAATGAAACAAAACAGAGGATTAATTGATTTAAATATACCACAAGTAAGATTACAAATTGAAGGATTTCTTAATTTAGTTAAAACTAAAAATGAAAGCTTTAATTTTGATGCTTTTGAATATAAACAATGGTTGTCGGGCTATTTTAAAAGACACATTTTTTTTAATTACTTGGAATATCAAAACAATAAAGAAGAATTAGAAAATTACAGAAAAAAATATAATAACGAACAAACAAAAGAAAGAAGACTAAAAAAACAAAAAGAAAATGGTATCCCACAAAAAGAATTAACAATTGAAGATGAATTTTTCTTTCAGGCAAAAACCCGATGGGCAGAAAAACATCAAACCTATAATGGCTATTCATTTCCTGATACCCAAAAAAAATCCAAACTCTGGATTGAAATCTTTAAAAGCTATCAATCACAAAGAAAAAAGAATGGATACGAATCCACTAAAACTGGGAAGCAAATGTTTAATTTCTTGATGAACTATATTTTCTTTTATTTACCCTTATGGAGCCAAAAACACAAAGAAATAAAAATCCCTGAAACACCCAAAGACTTCCATAGAACTCTTTTTGTTAAAAATCCTTTTCATAAAGAAGGCGATTCACCTTATACAATAACTCAATTACTTGACTATCGACATAGTTCAAATTCCTATAAAAATTCAATTTTAAGAAACATTGAAATATTCTTCAATTTTATCTCTGACTTCTATCCTGAAACACCAGAAATATGGGATGAAGATTTAAAGAACCCTATAAGAAAAAGTGATTATTATAGAGAATTCAATACAAAAAAAACTGATAAGGTCATTATCCCAAAAAACATTTATGGTAAATTAAAGAAATATTTATTTGCACTTGAATTTTTTGGAGAATATTTAGAAGAAAAACAAAACAAAGGACTTTTAAAGATAGACAGTAGTATTAAAAATCAAAATATTATTAAATCTGAAAACTATGGTTTTATACCAATATTTTTTGATAAAAATAAAGCCTACCCTATATTTAACATTCCAAATACATTACTTTTAAAGAAAAGAAAACAGAAAAATCCAGAAACAGGTAAAATAAGAAACTCATCAATTGTATCAAACACTGTTATCAGAGCTTTAATTTTAATGTTAAATACAGGTTTAAGAGCTGCCCAAGTTGAATGGTTAGACATTAGAAATTGGGACAAGCACGAAACAGAAGGGGAACAAAAAACTTATTATAAATTAAATGTAAATACTGATAAAACTAAAAATAAAGAGTGGATGAGTTACATCTCAAATTCAGTCTATTATTCTCTCAAAAAAGAAACAAATTTCCAAAACTCAATGATGGAAGATTTTATGAATCTTGAAGTTAATTACCAATCCCGAGAATATTCAAGATTTGAAAACATAATACCACTATTCAAAAGTGACTCCCCAGAAGGAAAACCCGTCAATTTTAGATATTACTGGGAAGAAATTTTATGGCAATTTCAAAATGTATTAAACAACATTGAAGATGAAAATTATAAACTAATAACTTTATCAAAACCTAAAAACATCAATATTAAGCTAATAGGTGAAAAAAGAAATAAATATTGTCCATTAAGAATTAAAGCAATACACACACCACATTCTATGAGAGCCACTTTTTGCACTCATATGGCCGAGTATTTGGAAAGGTCAGAGATCGCAGCACTAGTTGGCCACTCCAGTGATTTAATAACATCAGAAGTTTACATTAAACCTGAAGATTCTGTTTTAAAAGAAAAGATTGAACGTGCCGTAGATATTTTTGATAATGGCGTTAATTCTGATTATTTTGATAAAGATAGTTCCGTTCATTCGAAACCACATTTAAAAGGAAGCTCTTTACAAAAGGCTTTTTCAGAAAATAGAGAACAAACAATAGAGCTATTCAACATAACAAGCGTTTCTCTTAACATTAATAAGGACAGTGAAGAGCAAAGTCAAAAGGCTATTAAATTACTAAAAGAAGCCAGAGCCGATCAAGTTGTATTTGAAGGAACACATATTTGTCCAGTTGGTGGTGTCTGCCCTCAAGAAGTCATGGGAATAATTGGTGAAAAAAGAAGATGCGGCTTATGTCCCTTAGCCTTAAAATGTGTTGATAACTTAAATCCTATTTACGCAAAGCAGCGTGACCTGATGAGAGAAATAAAGGAAGGGAAAGAAAAACTTGACTTAGCGATAAAAAATAAGGAAAGTAACATATCCATTAATAACCTTGAAGATAAAATCAATTTAGACATTAAAGAGCTGGTCTCTTGGAAATTCTCAGCAGATATATTGAGTAAATATTATGAAGAGCTAAAGAAAAATAAAGATTTAGACAAAAAATATTACGTTGAAATGCCGGATATGGTCAAACAACATTTACAAAAAGTCTCTATATCAAATGAAAAAGAATATTTATTAACTCGAATCGCTGACTCCAATGCTTATTCTAGCTACCAAAACCCAGAAAACAAATATCAAGCGGAAATGCTTCGAAGAAATCTTATTAAAAATTTAAATCTTTTTGAATATGATGACTATTATGTTTCCGAAGAAGATAAAATAGAAGTATTCTGCTCCATGATTAAAAACATGCTTGATGCAAATGATATTGGCTTAAAACAATTAGTGAATTCTGATTGCTTTAAACCTATCGAGCAAAAGAAACAATTAAAAGAACTATCATTTAAAGACATTAAATTACTCAAATAGGTGAACCATTATGAGCGTTAAAAAAGGACAAAATAATTTTAAAGAGTTACAAAAGAAAAAAGTCAGAGAAACAACTCAAAAGATTGAAATAGCTATTTCTAAACTTCCAAAGCAGATGGATAAAGTCACATTGGCCAAAATCATTCAATTTGTTTCTGAAGAAATTAATATGCATTACACAACGATTTACAAAAATGAAACTTACAAAGACATGTGTAATCAGGAGTTTTTAAGGCGTTCACTGGGAAAGGTTGGAAAGACCAAAAATAAAGACGTTGAATTTTTGGAAGGTAAAGTAAGGCTTCTTGAATTAGAAAATGCTAATTTGAAAAACCAAAACTTATCTTTAAACAATGTCGTTAGAAGACTTGAAACAGGTGATGGTTCAAATAATAGTGAAAATGATGATTATAAAGAAAAATTTGAGGCTTTATTGGAGCATTTTAAAGACCAAATTGAAATTAGAGATGGAAAGGTTATTGATCCTTATGGTGGGATTAGGCCTGTTGAGATATGTAACATATAAAATAATTTTTACAATTTAATTTAACCAACAATCACTAAAAAGCTTATGTTGCTTATCTTGAGACATCATTATTTTTCCCTCTTTTTCAAGCTTTTTATCTATGTTTCTAGTTACCTGAATAATGTTATTATTCTTTAAACTAAAATGTAGATTATTTTGGAAATAAAGATAAATATAAGCGACTCTGTATTTATCAACAAAATACAAAAAACCTGTGTCACTACTTGGTATTTCTATACTATTGGCTTTTAAATAATTAAATTCTAAATCTGAATCATTTTTAATTGCCCAATTATTCCATTTTTGTTTTTGTTTCGAATCAAAAAACTCTTCAGGCTTGAGGTGAATATGTCTATTACCTATACAATCATCAGGATACCATGTCATTACATCTTTTCCTGTATTTGGACTAAAACCATTAAGCCAAAAATTTTCAAAACTTTTTACTTTTTTACTAATATTGTTAAATTTTTTTTCATTTAATGATTTTTTTAGTGTTGACGTATTTACAGATCCTTTGTACTTATTTTTCATTTATAATCTCAAAATTCTATAGATTTTATATTTTCCTCGTCTAATAAAAACAAAAGGTTTTCATCAGATGCTTCTTTTAAAGACTCTATAGAATCACTTTTATAATCTTCTTCTTTTTCACCTAAAACATATTTCATTCTTTCTTCCATTTGATTTTTATTAAATTTCAAAGGAATGAATATAGGGTTTTTATTTTTCTTTTTATTATTTACTTTTTTATCTAAACAAAATTCAAACATAAACTACTCACATATTATTCTCACTTTAATAATGACATTTATATCTAAAATTGCAAGTTTTATTACTTTATTATGAAAAAGTTCTAATTATTATTTGATTATAAAGAAAAATAAGCTACATTTAATTAAAAATGAAACAACACTAGATATAAAAATTATATATAATACTATGGACTTAATATTAATATTTATAAAAGATAATTTTCTTGATACTTTAATTTTAGCTATAATAGTACTCTCACCTCTATTTAGAAAATTTATTTTTTCTTATGCCACGGAAAAAGGAAAAAATTTTGCAACAAAACAAGACATTGGCAATATTACTGAACAGGTTGAAACAATAAAATCATTCCACATATCAGACATTGAGCGATTAAAAACCGACCTTTTATTAATTTCTAGAAAAAATGACATATTATTCAATGAAAAAATACGTGTTTTCAAAAGAATGCAAACGAAGTTAGTTGAACTTAAAAGATATTGTGAAGCGACTATAGGAACTTATGATAAAACAGGAAATTTTTGGGCTTATTTAGATTTAGAAACTTTAGATAAAAAATACAAAAAACCAATTTCGGAATATATTAAAGAAATACGTGAAATCGAAGAAGAAAATTTTATATTCTTAACTACAAAATCAAAAAAAATCCTTAATGATCTTTACCGCGACCTTTCTAGTATTCGTAATTTAGAAGATACTTTAATAAATGACCCTTTCGGTAAAAACAAAGACCTAGAAAAAAATAATAGCGAAGAAAAAAGTAGAATTATAGTTCCTAAATACGAAACGGCTGTAGAACATATAAAAAATTGCTTATATAGTTTATATGAAGAACTGGAATTCCCAAGAAAATAAAAAATCTTAAAATATTTTATAGAATAATATATTTATTTCCTAAAAAGTATGTTATAAAATAATTATGATTGACATTCAATAAAAAATACAATAAAATTATGGGGTTAAAAAATGGAAGGGACTATGAGTGATTATATTGAAAGAATAGAGGCCGCAACAAGCGAAAAGGAAATTCAATCTAATATACAGTATTACATAGAATCCAAGACGGGTTGGGATGTTATTGAAGAAGAGTTTAACGAAATCAAAGGACTTCAAGATCACCAATTCCTGCTTCTTAATTCATATAATAACAATTTCAAAGGACTTATTCATCACATAGAAAAATTTAACCAACACATATACACTAATCCAGAATACAAGCATATTCCACACAAAGAAATTACTCAGAAAATCTTAAAAGATTTCATTCAAAAATACGATATCAAAAATCACATTGAAATTTACAAATTTATTTTTGATGCCAAAGACAATGAGCGCAGTCTTATTATTGATAAAAAAGTCAATAAACCGGAAAAATATAATTTAATATCCTTTGACTCACCTAATGAAAATGAAATAAATATTATTAAAGAAAAAAGAGTTGAAGGCATAAGAAGCTCAATGCAACTTCCTGATTTTGCTATTTATATAAACGGTATACCTTTATTTTCAATTGAAGTTAAAACAGAGCGAGCAGGCTTGGATAAAGCCTTTCAGGATTATCGAGAAAAAGAGTCTTATAAAAAATTTATTGGTTGTATTGGAACAACCGGTAAAGACGCTTTCATATCCATGATGCCAAATTCACCTATGTTTTATTTCTGGGAAGCTTATGGACATAATAAAAATCAGCTTAACGAAACTGGTCTCGAAGATCTATTAACAGAGCTTGTATTTAATAAAGAAAATTTAATGTTTTATCTATTTTATTGCACGTTTATTAGTAAAGGCTATGAAGGCAAAGATATACTTATCAACCACCGCTGTCAGCAATATTATACACTCAAGAAAACAGATTTATTACTCAATCGATTTGAAAATGACCCTGACTATAAGTTTAAAAAGGTTGTAAAGCACGTTCAAAGAAGCGGGAAAAGCATCACCATCAGAAGTGTTGTAAATCTCATTGCAAGAAAATATCCAAAAGCGTTTTCAAAAGTTTATATTCATGTTCCAGATACCGTTATTAGTAAAGGTATTAAAGGCACTTTTGGAGATATGACTATTTATGGAACGGGCAAAAATGTTAAGAAAATAGAAACAAGAAATGAATACGATAAAAGTATTAAGAAAGAGCCTTCAAATCTAGAAGTCTACTTAATGAACATTCAGAAGGTTTCTGCCGAAAAAAATCATAACAAAAAATACCCTAAAAGAAATGTATTAATTATCATTGATGAAGTTCACACACATCAGATTGGATTATCGTCTGAAATACGTCACAAGAATTTCCCAAACGCTTCTTTCTTAACATTTACAGCAACTCCTAAAATGGAAGAAAGAAAAAATACGTTAACAAATAAAACAAATATTCAATACTCTGATGACGATGGTTACCTTGATGAATTTAATGCAAGTCATGCTTTAGACTTGGAAATCATTCTTCCCATTGCTTATGAAAAAGCAAAATTCTCACAGCAATGGAATCAGAAGCTTAATAAGAAATATGACAAAGAACAACTTAAAGAAATAGAAACTTATATTAGAGATGATCAACAATTAAGACAGGCTATTGATTCAAAACTTGAACACTATGAGAAAAACCTTGATGAGCAAGTAAAAAAAGGCGTTATCTCTCAACAAGAGAAACTTCAAGCAATCACTCAAGAAGAAGATCGCATCGAAAAAGAAGAAGTTAGTAAGCTTATTAAGGCATCAAAATACCAAAATATAAAAATGGTTAAAGAAAGCCTCATTGAAAGTAAAGTTAATTTTATTATTGATGATATTAAAGAAAAACGCACCAAAACCTACTCAGACAAAAGTGACAAGCCTTACTTCAAAACAAAATCTTTCTGGGTCGTTGATAGTGTTGAAATGGCTAAAAAGTGCCTTAAAAAAGTTCAAGACTTAAGCAACAATGATCCATTGAATAAATATAATGGTATTCGATTTGGTGTCGATTACTCTGAAAATATACGCTCTGAAGGTGAAGGCAACAATTTTGATGCAAAAAAGAGTTACAAGACCCTTAATGACTTAAACA
>JYMV01045350.1_pt1 | contig 14693 bp, 15 predicted proteins | sample 338911 | NCBI WGS metagenome assembly JYMV01 (sample SAMN03354496, study PRJNA234377) | hydrothermal vent metagenome | biome: Deep sea; feature: Hydrothermal plumes at the Eastern Lau Spreading Center, Western Pacific Ocean; material: Seawater | place: Tonga | collected 2009 | depth 2000 m m
TGAGAGAGAGTTTCGATTCAGGTGTTTTGTAAGTTCTTGATATGATGGTGCCCAGGGGCGGAATCGAACCACCGACACGAGGATTTTCAGTAGACCGCGTGACCGAAGCGTTAATCAATTCAATAAGTTAAAATTGCAAAATCAAAGTGTGCTATAGAGTGTGCTATGAATTTGTCATTTGAGCTTATATAAACTACTGTATTTTTACTCTGACCCCAATTCTTTTTATACGAATCGAGACTCAATAATCGGACTCTGTTTTCAATCGCTGATTCAGCATGCTAGGATCAGCCATCGTGAAAGCACATATTCGTATACCCCCGCTGGCTGCGCTGCTGGCAGTCCTTCTGCTGAGCTCCTCAAGCTTGGCAACTCAGCCTAGGGAGCAAATCAATGTCGCTTCGCTGGGGCCCCAGGTGGGCGAGCGCGTTCCTGATTTCAGCCTGCCAGACCAGTTCGGCCAACTGCAATCGCTGGATTCTATCCGTGGGCCGAACGGCACCATGCTTCTGTTCCACCGTTCGGCCGACTGGTGACCCTACTGTAAAGCGCAACTCGTGGAGTTGCAGGACCGTCTTGAAGAGCTGCAAAGTTCTGGCATTGGTATTGCGGCGATCAGCTACGATAGCGAAGAGGTACTGGCCGACTTCGCACAGCGACGGGGTATTAGCTATCCGCTGCTATCGGATGACGATTCTGCACTGATTACCGAGTTTGGTATTCTCAACACGGTGGCGGCAGAAGGCGTAGGACCCAACGCGGATGATCCCGAGGTACAAGCCGATGTCGCCAAGTACGTTTCCAGGTTCGGCTCTAATCCAATGATCGTCGGCACTCCCTATCCGGGCACTTTCATGTTGGATGTGGATGGGCGGGTGACTTCGAGATTCTTCGAGGAGTTCTACAGTGAACGCAACACCACATCGAATGTGATGTTGAAGCTAGGAATTGGCCTGTCCCCAATCGCCGCAATTGAAGGCAGCACCGCCCAGTTGAAATTCACCGCCTACCCGAGCAATTCTACCGTTACCGTCGGTACCCGTTTTTCCATTGCCATCGATGTAGAGCCGGGACCCCACATGCACGTTTACGCCCCCGGTGCGGAGGAGATGGGTTATCGCGTAATCGGGCTCAAGTTGGCCCCCACCGAACATGTTCGCTTCGAGCCAGTGGAATTTCCCGAATCGGAAATCTATTATTTCGAACCGCTGGACGAGCGCGTACCCGTGTACCAGCGTGCGTTTACCCTGCTGCAGGAAATCGTAGTCGATGTTGGGGCTGAGACAGAATCTGCCCTGGCCGAGCTCGATGCGCTGACTATTTCCGGTAGCTTTGATTATCAGGCCTGCGACGATGCCATCTGCTTCAACCCGGTCTCGGTGCCTCTGAGCTTCACCCTCGATCTAGATCTTCTCGACAGGCAGCGGGCCGGTCGCCGGTGATTTGAGAAGCTCGTTTTGTCTGTGTTCCAATTAGCTGTTTCTGGGTGGAGTATATGTCAGGGACGACTCGGAAAGGTTTATCTTTCACTACAACAAAGCGCTGACCGTAGAACAACTCACTGAAGTACTGCACGCCATCAGCCAGCGAGTGGTCAGCTTTCTTGAGAGGCGGGGTCTTCTGGAACGGGATGAAGACAACAGCTACCTCACCCTGGATGGCTTGGACAAAGATCCTCTGCATGATTTACACGCTCACTCGGTAACTTACAGGGTAGCCCTGGGTCCACAGCGTGGACGCAAGGCGTTCTCTCTGCAAACCACCCCGCCCAAGCCATACTTGCCATCAGGTTCTGAACGCGTGGCAAAACTGGCCGGATTCAGCTTGCATGCCGGGGTGGCTGCTAAAGCCCATCAACGTAAGAAGATAGAGAGACTGTGCCGGTATATTGCTCGCCCTGCAGTCTCCGAAAAGCGCCTGTCACTCCACCCTTATGCCAGCAAGCTGGGTAGGTGGGGGTATGCTAGTTGAGATGGTGCCCAGGGGCGCACTAACAAATAGCATTAACCCCACGGTGTGCTGAAACAATGTGTATATCCTGGCAAACCCGGCAGTGCAACGAGCTGGCCGTTAGCACACTCCACAAACTCACAATGCTCTCCCTCGCTGTTAATAAGCCTATCTCCAGTAACTACTACTCTATCGTCCAGTAACCGCTTAATCTGCATGCTAGGAGCCTCTCAGTGGGGTGGTGGCTTGTATTATAACCCCGGGTGTCAAGCACCTCTCGAAATCGCACCCCACCCCCTTTTCTCACACACCGCCCATTCAGCAGACCCCACCCCCGGGGTACCCCCGCTTTCACCAGATGGGACTCCTACTATCTATGTATTACTAATCTGCTCGTACGATGTGGTACTTTTAGGAAAACGCTTTATAGGTTGTAGTCAATTGCGATAGATTGTATCAAGTTAGCGCGCAGTGTCCCACGAGTGTCCCATGAAATTAGGCTCTCGCACCCACCCCCTGGTTATATAGACCGCCCAGGCAGCACACCCACTCCCTAGCTGTGATTCTGATAGGAAGATTTTCGCGACATGATCATTTTAGCTGGCGAGTCATCTCCTGGCGTGTTGGAATAGGAAAAATTAGTTCTCATCCGAGGTCATGTGGCAATGTTTTTTCGAATCATCCTTTTAGTTGTAGGATTAGCTTTGAGCCTAGGGAGTCGGTTGAGTCCCCGTGTTCGCTCGCAACTGTCTCGCGATATGATTTTTGTTCTAGAGTCCCTGAACGGCGTGTCACGAAGTTTTGTTGTGCGGGGACGTCGTATTTCTTCTCACTCTGGAGTGTCTGCTGACGCGGTGTGCACCTTACGTTTTCGTACGTCTGCCATTGGCGCTCGCATATTTCTTGCAAAGGACGCTATCGGGCAATTAATTAATGGATTTGGTTCGCTGGATGTCGAGTGCAAGGGAGAGGCTGCACATGTTCTATGGTTCTATGAACTAGCGATGGGTTTGCTACCTTGGCGCAGGAAAACAAGAGAAGTCTGGCCGCAAAGTTATGCCAAGCCCGATCTCTCACACAAATCCTCTTCAAGAATCATTCGAGAACCTGCTATCGACAGCCTTGATTCAGCGTGGCTAGATGCCACTGAGCAACGAGATAAATTAGTAATCTGGCAAGTAGGACAAGGCGCCGTTCCGCCAGGGAAAATGAAAAGTCATAAGATCGTGATTAATTTGGCCGCAGATTCCCAGAATATTCAATCATGAGTGAGGCATTAGAACTTAATCAGAGAGCACGGGGTTGGTTGCGTTTTATTTGGGACAAAGCTACCACCGAGGATGACTGGAGCTCTACTGGTGATCCTCTCCCCTGGTGGGACCGCACAAGCACCGCTCCGATGTGCGCGTTTCCGCGTTTTGATCTTTCCGAAACCTCCTATGCCTTGCCATTGATGGCTGATCAAACGCCAGCATGGCGAGAAGTCTATACCGAGATTGCTGATCAACTAGTCGGACGCTACACAACCTTCTGGGCAGCTATCGACTGGCTGACTCTTATCGGGCCTGACCCGAATCAGCGTAATTACCCGCCGGAGTGGCTAGTGTGGATGCCAGAGCAGCTCCGTGGTCATTACAATCCACCTGGCTGGACAGCTAACGGTGTCAAACCGTGGGGGCTACAACCAGACCCAATAGCAGCCGATGGCAATTTATTTTTCCGTGGATTCTTTAACCTGCTGCTCAGCACCTACTCCTATGTATCGGGTGATGAGAAATGGGAGCGCCCGTTTAAGGTGACGGGCTACAACAACCGACTGTTCGATTGGACTCAGCACAGCATTACCGGATTTATTGAAAATCAATGGGCTGAACGGCCTCAGGGGCCGCATTGCGAAAATACCAAGATCTGGCCTTATTGCCTGAGTGCAGCAGGGCTTAGCTTGCAGTTGCACGACAAGGTATTTTCAACATCAACTCATTGGGTCTATGAGCAGTGGATTGACTATGCCAAGAAGTACTTCGTAAAGCGTTCAAGAGGCGGGAACATCGAATCCTTTGCCTTTTATTACGACCCGATCGAGAAAATGGCCTATTCAATGCCGGATAAGCTAGCTGGGTATGGCACATTGGCACCGCTATTCTATCTCTATCCGCAGGCTCCGGAATTTGGTCGTGAACTCTATGAGTCAGGAATACAGCAGCTTGGATGGAACAGTCGCAAAGATAATTTCGTGCAACCAATCGATGACCCGAGATGGCTGTCTATGGTTTTGATGCTGGCCCGAGAGCTTGGCGATGTCACCACAGAGCAACGACTCGCAAGTGTTGCTGAGCGAGAGTTTGGCCCCAATTTTTTCGGCGATGACCCGGATCGTTTCGCGTGGCGATTTGGGCTGGAAGAGCCCTACCCAAGAGGGCAACTCAATGGACTAATGATTCTCAGTGAAATAGGCGAACCCGGTGCGTGGAGCCAAGTCTACAATGGTAGTTATACACCGCAGTTCCATCTTCCGACGGTAGAAGGGGTCGATTTCCCCAGTCTGGGCATCAGTGAAGCACATAACGATGAGGCGACAGGTCAACTTCATGTAACAACCTATGCGGCGACTTCAGCAGATAGTGGAAACGAAACCAGCTGGCGAGTTACGCAGTTACCAGATCCAGAGTCTGTCACTGTGTATCGCGACGGATCGATATTCACCCACTGGAAGCGCATAGGAGATAAGTCGATTGAGATAAAATCCACTATCGGGACTGATCGTTTTCGTATTGTCTGGAGTGCACCTGGAAAGACCAGCAAACCGCTCGCTGGTAAAAAATCGATAGTGATGGGTGCAGCGCGCAGTAGCGAAGCGTCACCCACGTCAGCTCCCACTAAGCAATATCGCCCAGCGGCCCCTTCGAGTTGCTCATGTTGCTAATGCGAGCCTGACAGCTCAAAGAATACCGTTATGAAGATCAATCATGAAATGAGTGACAATCCATCGAATGATCACCAATGGGATAGAGTGATTCCCATCATCTTACAATTGCTTGATAGGCTAATTTAGTCATACCCACCCCGGGGTACCTAATCTTAAATTTTTAAAAGTACCCCCAAATTTCCTAGATTCTAGTAGAGTTGAGTGGAGTTCAATGGAGTTAGTATACACAAAAAAGCCCAGAAATACTGGGCTTTAAGGACATCTATGGAGTTCTCCAGAGTTTACTGGAGTAGTATTTGGTGGAGGCGGGGGGAGTTGAACCCCCGTCCGTCAGTTCGCGGCCTTCGGCTCTACATGCATAGCGTCGTCTATTGAGTTAACCCGTATCCGCCCGACGGGCAGGGTGATTTGGGCGAGCTTGATAACTTTTAACCGCGTCGCGTCAAGCGCGCTAGGCTGGCGATCCTGTTCTAAATGACAATTGCAAAACACTGGTTTACAGGCATCCCGGTGGCAATCGCTAGCAAGCTATTTTAAGCTGCTAGGGCGTAGCTTTTGTCGTTGGCAACTATAAAGTTGCAGTAATTGATTAACGAGAGTTACTACCCTCTCGACATGCACCTCAGGTTTTGATACCGGCGTCGAATCCGAATCGCCCCCATCGATGTGTGAAGTATAACATATCTGCTGGTTTTTCACCGGCAGTGGGCTATTTCTGCCTTGCCAGCTTAGCGATTCGCGTGCCGAACGATACGTTGCTTATCGACCGCCCACTCACGATCCTTCACCGTGGCGCGCTTGTCATGATCCTGCTTGCCTTTCGCCAGGGCTATCTGGCACTTTACCAAATGTCCCTTCCAGTAAAGTTTGGTGGCGACGCAGGTATGTCCCTTCTGTTGTGTTGCCACATGTAACTTGGCCAGCTGTTTGCTGTGCAGGAGAAGTTTCTTGGTTCTCGTGGGATCGGCTATGACGTGGGTGCTGGCGGTGTTAAGCGGGGTGATGTTGCAACCCAGGAGAAAGGCCTCACCGTCTTTTATCAGCACATAGCTGTCTACCAACTGGACTTTTTTCAGGCGCAGGCTTTTCACCTCCCAGCCTTGCAGGACCAGGCCGGCTTCGAATGTGTCCTCGATAAAGTAGTCGTGCCGAACTTTTTTGTTCTGGGCGATGGTGGTATCGGGAGACTTTGGTTTTTTGGGTTTAGCCATGGGCCGCGATTATAGCCCTATAGTGAAAGTGCCTTGTAGTGAATTTGCCTGGAGTGAAAGTTACACTGGCCCGAAAATACCCGGGAAAACACCCCATAGCACCGCGTTGTACTGCCGCAGAGGCGCTGGTAGAATCCCCTGACACTGCAACATAATAACAGGCCAATCTACTGAATTTTAAAGAGGTTTTTTGATGGCAGAAGATAGAGGGCAGTTCAGTTCGAAGTTGGGATTTATCCTGGCTGCTGCAGGCTCGGCCGTGGGCCTGGGTAATCTGGTTGCCTTTCCGGTGATGGCCTCAAAAAATGGCGGCGCCGCGTTTCTGATCATTTACCTGTTCTTCATTGCATTCATCTGCTATCCGGTGATGATCGCAGAAATCTCCATGGGCAGGCGCACCCAGCGCAATCCGGTCGGTGCCTTTTCGGAATTATCCGGCGGGCTATTGCGCTGGCGACTCGCCGGCTGGCTGGCGATTCTGACGCCTTTTATGATAGCCGTTTTCTATACCGTTATTACCGTGTGGCTGGTGGTGTACCTGAAGGAAATCGCCACCGGCGGGCTGGAATCCCTGGCCGGCGAATCAAGGTTCGATGAATTGGTGGCATCTCCATCGCTGTTTCTGTATTTGATATTATTGCTGGTCATCGTATTTGCAATTCTACTGGGTGGCGTCAAAGGTGGCATCGAGCGACTGGCGCGGGTCTTAATGCCCACGCTGGCAGTGATGCTGGTGCTCCTGACCTTATTTGTGTTGACGCTCGATAACGCCAGCGCGGGCATCGCCTATTACCTGGTGCCGGACTTCAGTAAGGTAAACCTGACGGTGATTAATGGCGCCCTAAGCCAGGCCTTCTTTTCCCTGTCTCTGGGCATGGGTATCCTGATCACCTATGGCTCTTATTTTGGTAAGGATGACAGCATTCCTCACTCTACCCGCATGGTGGCGATTGCCGATACCAGCATCGCGTTTTTTGCCGGATTGCTCATCTTGCCAGCCATATTTGCCTTCGACCCCAATATTAATACCGACGATCTTTCTACCAGCAGCGTCGGCCTGATCTTTAGCTTTTTGCCGAAGATATTTTTATCGATGCAAGTTGCTGTCGGTTATGTCGGAGCCAGCATCGTAGCTATGATATTTTTTACCCTGGTGTTTTTTGCCGCGCTGACTTCACTGGTGTCTATTATCGAAATTCCCATTTCCTGCTGGATCGATGAATGGAAACTCTCTCGCAAGAAGGCTGTATTTTTGCAAGCCGGCTTGCTCGCTCTGTTTGCAATACCTGCGACTATGTCGCTGGGCATGTCAGACTTTTTAACCAACTTCACCAGTTATGGCGGCGTCAGTAAATCGTTTTTCGATTTGGTGTCCGATGTGTTCTATGAAACCATCTTGCCCTTGGTCGGGTTTACAGTTTGTATCTTCTGTGCCTACCGTTGGAAGGCGAGCGGCCTGTCCTCAGAACTGTCAACAGGTGATGAGTCTTATGAAGGCTCTCTGTTGCAGAAGTATATTAACTTCTCTCTCGGTACCATCATCCCGATCGTGTTACTGGTTGTGTTTCTGAGTACTGTTTCCCAGATTTATATCACCTAGGCGACAATGGCCACGATCAATCGCAGCGCGCTGCTTGAATACTCTGCACAGCAGATGTTTGACCTAGTGAATGATATCGAAAAATACCCGGAGTTTATGCCCGGTTGCCGCAGTGTAAAAATAATTAGTGCATCTGAAGATCAGATGGTTGGGGAACTCTGTCTCTACAAGGCCGGCATCAGTCAGCGATTCACAACTAAAAACCGACTGACACCACCCACTGAAATTGACATGTCGCTGGTGCAAGGCAATTTCTCAAATTTTCACGCGCGTTGGCAATTTCACGCGCTGACGGAATCGGCCTGCAAAGTATCTCTTATTATGGAATTTGAATTTACATCCGGCCTGGTCGATTTTGCCGCACAAAAACTGTTCAGCGGCTCGGCTAACTCCATGGTGGATGCCCTGGTAGAGCGGGCCAGGCGAGTGTACTGATGAGCGTCGACGCGCACGCATCTGAGGCCACTCATATCACGGTGGAAGTGGCCTATGCCACGCCCGACAGGCAGCTCATCATCTCCCTGGAGGTGCCTGTGGGTACCACGGCCTATGAAGCGGTTATGTTGTCAAAAATCGCGGAAGAATTTGAAAACATTGATCCGGAGAAGGATCCCATGGGGATATTCTCCAGGCTACTGGACGGAAAAGGCCACCCCACACCGGCGGAATACCAATTGCTGGCGCTGGACCGGGTGGAGATCTACCGGTCTTTGACAATTGATCCGAAGCAGGCACGGCTGAAGCGGGCAGGGAGAATGAAGGAAAATAAACTGGCCGAAAAAAACCAGCCGAAAGCTAGCGTGAAAGACTAATCGAAGTTGCCGGTCTTAAGAATATGCTCGTCTGTCATTGGAATTGCAGATATTGCATAATTGATGGAAGCAACGGGTAATTTGGCGAACACCATGTCAGATCGAAATAACAAAGTGGGAAAAGGCGATAAAACTGAAGGTAGCAAGCCGGCCAGGGAAAAGCCCGGCTTGCTCAAGCGCATTGAGCAGGGCCTGCATGAGTATTACGTTACACCCTACCGCCGCTCATTCGCCCGCGCGCAAAGAGATGAAGATGACCTTTTCATGCTGTTGATATTTGCCGAGAATCTCGGCATTCCTAATCCGGCGGCATTCTATACCATGGAATTACTGCCGATCGTTTATGAACGATTTCACGACTGGCATACCCGCATGGGCATGGAACGATCTCCCCTGGATCACATCAGTTGCTGCTAGAACTCGCCCGCTCTAAAAAAATACTCTTCTTCGGTGGTAAAGGCGGAGTGGGTAAGACCACCGTGTCTGCGGCCACCGCCCTGGCGCTGGCAAATGCAGGCCGCAGCGTCCTGCTGGTCTCTACCGATCCGGCACACAACCTGGGACATCTGTTCGGCAACAGCATCGGCTCAAAACCCATGAAGCTGACTGCGGGACTGGATGTGATGGAACTGGACCCGGCGGAAACCGTAAAACTGCATATGCAGGAGATCACCAATTCCCTGCACCGACTAATGCCGGTTAATCTGCGCAGCGAAGTGGACAAACACATGACGCTGTCGAAGGATGCGCCGGGCATGCAGGAAGCGGCGATCCTCGAACGCATTGCGGAAGTCGTCGAGGATGGCGTCAAGGAATACGATCTGATCGTGTTCGACACCGCGCCTTCCGGACACACCGCCAGGTTGATGGTATTGCCGGAGATGATGTCAGCCTGGACCGAAGGTCTTATCAAGCGCCGGGAAAAGGCAGACAAATTTGCGGAAATCGTCAGGGGCATGGGCAGCGATTCCAGCATGGAAGACAAGATATTCGGCGCCGATGCCAAAGATGCCGATAAGGCGCGGGAGTCGGGGATACGACAAATACTGAACCGGCGCCGGCTGCGATTTACGGCCTTGAGAGATCGGCTTTCCGATCCTGAACAAACGTCTTTTATTATCGTGCTGGCAGCGGAGAGATTACCGGTGCTGGAAACAATTGAGCTCTATGAACAGCTGCGAAATGCCGACGTGAGTGTGGGCGGCCTGGTGGTCAACAAACGTTCGCCGGCTGGCATGGGGGAGTTTCTGGAAGAGCGCAGGGTTCAGGAAGAGAGGCATCTGGTCACGCTGACTAAGGCGCTTCCTGACCTCACCAGGCAAGATCTTTATCTCACGACGCAGGACATTCTTGGCATCCAGGCACTGGAACAATTGGCTGCAACGTTCTAGCGGTCCGTTGGTCAGAAGTAATTGTCGTGATTATCCGACCCATCGATAGACCGGTCATAACTTAAAATTAATTTTGGAAGCTAAATGAAATCCGCAGTTGCAACAGTGCTGGTGGTGGCATGTCTTGGCACCATATCAAATCCATCGCTTGCCGCAGAGGCAGAACTGGAACATGCAGAGGCGGCTGTAGAAGAAATTGTTGTCACTTCCACGCTACATAGATCCAGGGCGGACACCGCGCTGCCGGTGAACATACTAGCTGGAGAAGAATTACGGGAGAAAGTGGCAGCGACCCTAGGAGAAACGCTGCAAGATCAGGTCGGTGTCAGCATCGCCTCCTTCGGGCCTGGCGTCGGCGCGGTTGTGATCAGGGGGCAGGGCGGGAATCGGGTACAGGTCTTGCAAGGTGGGGTGGGCAATATCGATGCTTCATCTATCAGTGCAGACCACGCCAATAGTCTCGAGCCCGCGCTTGCCGAGCGCATCGAAGTGCTACGGGGCCCGGCTACATTATTATACGGTAACGGTGCCATCGGTGGCGTGGTGAATGTCATCGACAATCGGATTCCTACCCGGCTACCCGAGGCACTCGGGGGCTTCATAGAGACCCGCAATAACAGCGCATCGGATCAACAGGTGAGCGTGTTCAAACTCGAGTCTGGCGCCGGACAATTCGCCTGGCACCTGGACGCCGTTTACCGTGAAAGCAATGACGTGGAGGTGAATGGCTACGCCATAAATCCTGATACGGTGAATTTTGAGGACGAAGGGGATTTCGCAGGACTCATCGCCAGCAAGGGCAAAATACCCGGTTCAAACACACGATCCCACGCTGGTAGCATAGGCGGCTCCTGGATTCTAGATGGAGGATATGTCGGCGTATCCTATAACCGCCTGGAGAATGAGTATGGTATTCCAGGCCGTGCCGCCGAGCTGCACGAAGCAGCAGGTGGCACCCGTATCCTCATGCGACAGGATCGGACAGATATTGAGTTGCAGTTACCGCTGGCTGGCATCTTGAAGGAAGTGCATGGTCGCGTCAGCCAAGTTGACTACCAGCATGTCGAAGTTGAACCCGAAGGTGAAATCGGCACCCTGTTCGAACAGGAAGGAGTAGAGGGCCGCTTCACTTTCCATCTGGGCCTCAACGACAATCACGAAGGTGTTTTCGGCCTGCATTTCAGTCATCGTAATTTTTCAGCCCTGGGCGAAGAGGCATTCATGCCTCGCACCGACATAGATTCCCTGGCGCTCTTTACTGTGCATAGCCTCGATGTGGATACCACGACATTTGAGTTCGGACTCAGAGCAGAACGGCGGTCCCTGGCACAGATCGATGGCAGTTGTGACGATTCAAGCACCAGTTTCAGTGGCAGTGCTTCCTCGATCTGGCGCTTTCGCGAGGATATGAACCTGTTGCTTTCCTATGCCTACTCCCAGCGCTCGGCGACAGTGGAAGAGCTCTACTCCAATATCGATACGGGTTGCAATGCCCTGGCGCTAGATGAGTTGATACTACATGTGGCGACGCGGCGTTTCGAGATCGGCGACCCCCGCGCAGAACGGGAAGCCTCAAACAACGTGGAAATCGGCCTGCGCAAGCACCTGGGAAATGTGACCGGAGAACTCAATATTTTCTACAATGAAATCAGCGATTACCTGTTCCTCTTCGATACCGGGATTTTTAGAGATGGCATAGAAATATCAAGCTATGCACAGGAAGATGCCGTGTTTCAGGGTGTCGAAGCGCAGCTGGGTTTTCCAATTTTTCGCAATGGAGAACACCTGTCGGAGCTTTCAGTGTTTGCAGATTACGTGTCCGCAAAATTTGATAGCAGCGGCAACGTGCCGCGCATCCCACCGCTTCGTTTCGGCGCTGAACTGCGCCACTCGCATCTGCACTGGCAGGCAAGACTACGTCTGACCCAGGTGCAAGATCAATCCAGTACGGCAAGCAAAGAAAGCAAAACCGAAGGCCATACCTTGCTTAATATTTACCTGGACTATCATGTGACATTCGGCGACAGGACCGGCATATTATTCCTGAAGGGAAGTAATTTGTTGGATGAGTCCATCAGATGGCACACATCGTTATTAAAAGATGTGGCGCCGGCACCGGGTCGCGCCATCGAGATAGGCTTGAGGTTTGAGTTTTAGCTGTCCGCCTCGGACGTTGGAGTAAAATCACCGGTGAAGCGGACAAGACCATCGTCGACGAAGAATATGGTGACTTTTTCCTGGCCGCGGATGCCGCCACCGGGCTGGTAATTGTAGACATAGTCCCAGCGATCCTGGTGATAAGGATCTCTTACCAGGGGTGTACCCATGACAAAGATGACCTGTCGTTTGGTCATGCCGGGGCGAAGTTGATCGATCATCTCCTGGGTGATGATATTGCCCTGGGGAATGCCTATTTTGTAGACTCCTGGAAATTCCAGGGCGCCCAGACCGCCGCATGCGCTCAGTGCAAACGCGATAACCATCAATAAACTTTTTTTGCCGAGAGTTTGCATCTGCATCTCATCGCTACTAATTATTCCCGTGACTGCCCGCTCGCCTTGCAGGCACAATCTCCAACTATCCTTTCCTAGCCCGCGGCGAGGAGGCATAATACCCTACAAAATGCAGCAGGAAAACTGTCAGCCCGCCACCTGGCTCCAGCCTTGGACAGATATCAGGGGCAGATCAGCAATTCCTGTGCGTGAATTACCGATGATCAACTCCCTGCACAGCTTGAGAAGCGACTATGAACACAGAAAATAAGGAGCTGCGTGATGCAGGTCTGAAAGTGACCTTACCCAGAATAAAGATTCTGCAAATACTCGAAAGTTCCGCGACCAAGCACCTCAGTGCGGAAGATGTGTATAAGGCTTTGATCATGGCCGATGAAGATGTGGGGCTGGCGACCGTGTACAGGGTGCTTACCCAGTTTGAGTCAGCAGGCTTGGTGATGCGACATCATTTCGAAGGCGGACATTCGGTATTTGAGATGACGGCGGTGGATCACCACGATCATATCGTCTGTAACCACTGTGGCGTGGTGGAGGAGTTTTTCGATGAAGTCATCGAGAATCAGCAGGAAAAGATCGCCGCGAAACACGGCTTTAAGATTACCGATCACAGCATGTACCTTTACGGCATCTGCAAGAACTGCCAGCAGGAATTGGACTGAGTCGACCCAGGCTGTCTCTAATTGCTTGCGAGCATTTGCTCTGCGTGGGCAAGGGATTCCACGCTAACTTCTTCGCCGCCAAGCATGCGGGCGACTTCCCTGATTTTCGCCGCATCCGTCAATTCTTCAATTTTTGTAACCGTGGAGTTGGCGCTATTGATCTTAGTGACGAATAAGTGCTGATGGCCCTGGCCCGCCACTTGTGCCTGATGCGTTACACATAATATTTGCGTGGAGCTGCCCAGTTGACGCAATAGTTCGCCGACGGTGCGGGCGACGCCCCCTCCGATGCCCACATCCACCTCATCGAATACCAGACTCGGGGTCTGCGAGGTCTGTGCCGTTATCACCTGGATGGCCAGGCTAATTCTCGACAGCTCGCCCCCGGATGCGATTTTGATCAGGGGCTTCGCATCCTGCCCGGGGTTAGTACTGACAAGAAACTCGACGGTCTCCAGCCCATGAATCACTGGGTCATCTGAAGTGACTGGGCGCAGTGTCACTTCCAGTGAGGCATGGGGCATGCCTAGCAACTCCAGCTGGGTGTTGATCTGCCGCGCCAGTTTTGTCGCGCCGTCGCGGCGGAGTTCGCTTATCCTGGATGCTATCTTTTTGTAACTGGCGCGGTATTCCTGGTTATTGGCTCTGAGTTTTTCCAGTTCTTCATCGCTGTTCTGCAGGCGGCCCAATTGTTGACGCAGAGACGCCACGACTTCGGGAAGCTCATTGGCATGGACTTTGTGCTTGCGGGCGATTGCATGCAGGACGCTTAGCCTGGCATTGACCTGCTCCAGCCGCTGCGGATCCGCATCGAAGTCGTCGCGGAAGTCACGCAGTTCCGATATCGCCTCCTGTAATTGAATCTCTGCGGTTTCCATGAGGCTAACGATACTATCTGTACGCGGCTGTTTTTCGGGTAGCTCTTTCAATACCGCCAGGGCTTGATTGAGCAGAGAATTCACGTTGTGGTCTTCGTTTTCAAGGCATAGGTTCAGCGCGTGAGCGACCGCGGCAATGGTTTCGTCTGCGTGATTCAGGGTCTTGAATTCATCAACGAGCTCAGTCGCCTCATTTTCTCCGATCTCCAGTTCATCGAGTTCGTCCAACTGGTAGGAGAGCAATTGGGACTGGGCGGAGTCTTCCTCCGATTGAGAACTGAGCTCCTGAATAAGCTGGAAATTTGTCTGCCATCGCTTCCAGTTATCACGCAGATCAGACCTTAACTCCGATTTGACGCAATATTCATCCAGTAAATATTGATGGCTGCTGCGCCGCAGTAATGACTGGTGCTCATGTTGGCTGTGGATATTGATCAACATCTCGCCGAGAGACTTCAGATTGCCCATGGTGACAGGGGAACCATTGATGTAGCCCCGGGATCTGCCATCTTCATTGACGACCCGGCGTAACAGGCAGCTGCCAGATGGATCCTCGGCCTCAAGATCGTGCTCGCTTAGCCAGTTCCTGGCCGCAAGGATGTTGGCGGTGCTGAATTCGGCGCTTATCTCCGCCTTGCGCGCACCGCTGCGAATAATTGTTCTGTCCGCCCTATCGCCCAGAGTCAGACCCAGGGCGCCAACAATGACGGATTTCCCCGCCCCAGTCTCCCCGGTGATCACCGACATGCCGGG
>JYMV01003941.1_pt1 | contig 14691 bp, 10 predicted proteins | sample 338911 | NCBI WGS metagenome assembly JYMV01 (sample SAMN03354496, study PRJNA234377) | hydrothermal vent metagenome | biome: Deep sea; feature: Hydrothermal plumes at the Eastern Lau Spreading Center, Western Pacific Ocean; material: Seawater | place: Tonga | collected 2009 | depth 2000 m m
AAGTCATAAACCAGCCACTGGCCATTTTCCTTGAGCATTTTGTAATCAACATCGATCACACCATCCTTGCGGACAATCTGGGTTTTGACCAGAGCATATTTTCCCTTAATCTGTTCGCCCACATAGTTAATGGTCTCATTCCGATAGTTCTCAATTTTGCTGGCGTAGGAGTTTTCAAGCAGTTTTTTAAAAAGCTGAGTGAACTCTTCGCGCTCCTTATCGCTCCGGTTCTTATAATTCTTGGCCAGAGAGCGCATCACCATTTGCTTATAATTGAAACGCAGGCCAATCACCTGACGCAGTTTTTCCCTTCTTAAAACCGGATTTTTCTGGAGGCCTTTATCAGCAACAATTTCTAGAACCTGATCGATGGTCCCTTTCAAGTCTGCAGTAATTTGCGTTTGCGCAAACACCTGCCCGGAAACCCAAACCAACGAAATCGCAAACAATACACAAGCCCAAATATTTTTCCTGTTCATCAAAAAATCCTCACGGTTAGTTCCAGCCAGCAATTTTTAGCAACTCTAGCAAATATGGTTTTTCTAATCAAGCGCCCTGCCAATTCCCCTTCCCGCAGGGGTCAATCTCCCCTTATCAAGTATGAGGAAAACGCCGATAAATTACAAAGGACTCAAAACAGTCCGTTGACCTGATTAAGGGGGTACTCATGACTAAAAACAATTTTTGGAGCTACCCTTAATTTAAACAAATTTTATAAAATATTGACAAAGTCATTGTTATTTCATATAGTTGATTAATCCTTAATTTTTAAAAAGACTAAATTAATCAATAATTTAGATGGGGCGTTGAATCGTGGGCCATTCCCGTATTTCTCCATTCTTGACACCATGCATCGCATATTTCGGTATTTTGCTTGCCGGGTGTGGCACTGTTGACTTGGAAATTCGTCGGGGCCACACAAATTCAAACATGCAACCCCGATCAGTGGCCATCTTGCCCTTTACCCTTGAAGAGCCGGATCCCGAAGAAGTTTCTCCCCACGAGCTGTTCCGAACCTGTTTCTACAATTATTTTAGTTATCTCGGTTATGTCGATCTGCCCCTGAAAACTGTTGACCAAAAATTAAGCCAGGCGGGCCTTACGGACTCTAATAAAATTTTGCAATTGAGTCCCGAAAAGCTTCGGAAAATCCTGGGCGTTGATGCGGTGATTCGTGGCCGTGTTCTGTCGGCCAGTAATTTCACTGGCGGGATTCATGCGGAAACTTCCATCAAAGCAAAAATTGACATGCTTGATCTGAGAACGGGAGATATTCTCTGGGAAACCGAACACAAAGAAATGACTTATTCAGGAATCCTTTCCCCAACGATTGTCGATATCATCCAGGATCAACTGGCTAATGTAAACGTACACCAGGCCTATTTCAAAACAGCGGAGATATTCTCGGTCAATATGATGAAGGAAATCCCTGACCCTGCAGATAGTTGGAAAGGGGAAATTCGCTTGCCTGAGATCACCTACATCGAAACCAACTTGAAACCAAACCTGAAACTGAAACCCAACGACCGGATCTATGTGAGCCTGAAAGGCGACCCGGGGCTGACCGGGTATTTCGATATTGGCAGCTGGAAGTCAAACATACCCTTAAAAGAAATCGTGCCCGGACTCTACACCGGAAGCTATACCATCAAGGCTTCCGATAAGGTGACCAATTCCCTGATAATCGGCACCCTGAAAAGTAAAAACGGCCTCACCGGAAAAAAGTTCTATAAAAACGGCATGGCCCAATTTGATTCTTCATCTACCAACTGACTATGACCTCATTGACGATAGCCAAAAATATTTCAGGCCCCAGGTGGTGTCGGCCTTTGGGGATGTTTCTTTTGGCAATCCTGATTTCTGGTTGCGCCTCAGACTTGCAGACCAAGGTGTCCGGCAACCTGAACAGCCTGTCCAAAGATCAAACTGTGGCCATCCTGCCCATTGAAACGAGCCATGCGGGACAAAAGGAAATGGCGGATATGTTTCGGCAAGGCTTGTATGCCAACCTCAAGCAATCTCACTTCAATTTAATGGAAAAATATATTGTGGACGGCCTGCTGAAACAGAACAACTTGATCAATCCTGCAAATTTTCTCACCATCAATCCCATGCAGTTTGGTGAAATCCTGGGTGCCGATGCCATTGTATTCAGCCGAATCAACAAAGTGGAGCGCTCTTACTTTATTGTACATTCCTCCATAGAGCTTAGCGTCTCCGTGCAGATGGTGGACACCCGGACCGGAGAGATCCTCTGGCGGGCCGAACAAACGGAACATGATTTTTCCGGTATTGGCAAAATCCCAACTGGAATCTTCACGGCCCTGTTCGCTCCTATTCAGTTTGTGACCAATAAATTCAATCTCCGCAAGATGACTTCAAAAATGCTCGACAAGCTGACCGCCCTGATAAAAAAACCGGAAAATGCGGAAACAAACACCAAATTTGAAAATCTGGTGATCGCGAAAAAAGCCACAACCGATTTGAAAAAAATTGCAGAGCTCCAGCAACTCAAGGCCGAATGGACCCAGGCACTGGCCTTGGATGAAGAAACGAAATCAGCCGTTTTGCAAGGTGAAACCCCTCAGGAGACCAGAAAAGAAACGCTGGCCCTGAAAAACGATTTCTTACCTCCCACACCCGTAGCGGGGGGGGGGAGATTCAGAACAAGTTACGATCGATGGTTCACAAAGACCTGGCCGTAGAAACAGAAATGGCACCGCTTGCAACTGTTCCTGAACCTAAAGAGCAAAAAGTCGCGACTCCCACACCCTTGAACACGTTGAAAGCGACCCTGGCCACTCCAATCCATATTGAGAATCATGGAAAACCGCCACGCGAAATAGTTAAACCAGAAAAAAATATTAAAAATGATCCCATAGGATCGGCGGCTTTCTATACCGTACAGGTGGGGGCTTACAAAACCAAAGCCTACGCTCAAAATCTTTTGAGCAAACTGGTAAAAAAAGGCTATAACGCTTTCGTGACCCGTAACAACAAAAAAATTTACCGGGTACAAGTGGATAAATTTAAAAATAAAGAAGACGCTTTAAAGCTCGCCCAGCTAATCCAGAAAAAAGAAAAACTGAAAAATTTTATTACCCGAGCCACTGCAGGGTAAACCCACGCCCGGAATTTTAGGAACCATTTTCCTTTTAAAATCTATCCAGCAGATCGAAGAACCTTAGGATTTCCTCTTCGCTGTTATAAAAATGCGGGGAGAGGCGGACAAGACCATCGCGAACGGTGAGTTTGACCTTGTTCTCCGCCATCCATCCATCAAGACGGCTGATGTCCTGATTCATGATAAAAGCAATATTGCCGGAGCGCTCCTCCGCTCGGGTGGAGCTGACTATTTTCAGTCCGCGCCTTTGAAGTTGTTCAAGAATCGTATCGCCCAGGGCCATCACCCGCTGTTCTATATTTCTAATTCCTGTTTCCAGTAGCAGGTCCAGCGCGGCACCGAACGCGTGGATACTCATCGTATTGGGCGAACCTTCTTCGAAACGTTGCGCGCCCGGCCTGAAAGCAAATTCATAATTCATGAAGTCTGCCGCGTTGACCATGTTTCCCCATCCCACCGTTACCGGATACACCTTTTCCAGAACATCTCTTGAAATATAGAATCCGCCAAGTCCCTCGACACTGAGCATCCACTTATGCCCATCCGCAGAGAGAAAATCGATATGGTCGCGTTTCACATCCATCGGCAGGAGTCCCAGGCTTTGAATGGCGTCAACGCAAAACAGGATGCCCTTTTCCTTGCAGAACGCGCCGATGCGGTTGAGATCAGAGCGGAACCCGCTGTTGCATTCCACAGAACTGATAGAAATGAGTCGCGTCCGCGCATCCACCTGTTCAACCAGATCGTCAAACAGCACCCGCCCTTCGACAGCATGCACCATGCGGGTTTCGACTCCCAGGCGTTTCAGGTTCCACCAGGGATAAACATTTGCAGGAAACTCGATGTCGGGGATGACCACATTGTCGCCGGACTTCCAATCCAATCCGTTAGCAACAATGGCAAGACCTTCGGAAGTGTTTTTGACGAAAGCCACCTCATCCGTTCCGGCGTTGATGAGACGGGCAAAACTTTGCCGGGACTGTTCGATCCCAGCCATCCAGGCTTCGTAATGGGCGGTTCCAAAACGGGTGGCATCATCAACAAAGGCCGTCACAACTTTACGCACCCGTTCGGGCAAAGGGGCTACCCGTGCATGATCGAAAAAAATCAACTCCTCCGCCACCGGAAACTCTTTTCTGATATTTTCAATATTCAAAATCAAACCTCCCCGGGCCACGCCCGGTGGGAATATCGCAATAGCTCGTTAAGCCGAGATAACTCTTTGCTAGCCAAATAAAGCGATTGTACCCCTGCGGGGCATGAAGGCTGATGAAAAATATAACGCACTCTGGCTCTACGCTAGTAGCTGGTCGCACGCAAGATGGCACGGAATCCATATTTATGACGGATGCGGTCGATGCCCTGATAAAGGCCGTCCCAACATTGTCCGCCTTTAGGGTCAAACAAATCTTCCTGCCTATAAGGGGTTGCGGTCAACGAAGTGAATGCGATACCAATGAGGCGCACCCGCGCCCCGTGCGTGAACAGTTTGCGGAACAATCCCACACCGGTTTTAAATAATGTATGGTCTTTCGCCGTTGGCATCTCCAGTGTTTTCGATCGGGTCACCGTCTTAAAATCGGAGTAACGCAGTTTCAATGTCACCGTACCGGCAAACAGTTTGTTTTCTCTTAGCTGGCCCGCCACTTTTTCGGTCAGGTAACTGAGTGTGGACTCAAGAAATATTGGGTCCGCCGAATCCATCTCCAATGTCGTCTCACGGCTGATGGAACGCGGGTCTTCGGTTTCGCTGGTGACCGGACTGCCACTGATTCCCCTGGCCTTGCGATAAAGGGACACACCCCATTTGCCATAAGCCTCTTCGAGCAATTCAAGCGGCAGACGGGCAAGGTCACCTACAGATTTGATGCCCATACGCCTTAGTTCGGCCTCGCCTTTCGGCCCGATTCCCGGAATACGTCGAACAGGGAGCGGAGCCAGAAACCTCTGTTCCATTCCCGGCGCGATCCACAGCATGCCATTGGGTTTGCAATAAGCCGAGGCGATCTTGGCCAGTAATTTGTTGGAAGCTATACCAATAGAAGCGTTCAATCCCAACTCCTCAAGAATTTCGTTACGAATTTTTTCCGCCGACTTCAGGACCGGACCGTGCAGTCGTTCGCATCCGGTTAAATCGACAAACGCCTCATCGAGTGACATCGGTTCCACCAAGGGAGAATAGCGCTTTAAAATTTCAAATACCTTTGCCGAGTATTCGCTGTAACGCCGGTGCGAACCACCGAGAAAAATAGCGTGCGGACACAACCGCTTGGCCTGGGCAATCGGCATCGCGGAATGAATACCATACCCCCTCGCCGCATAAGACGCCGCCGCAACAACTCCTCTTCCCTCAGGATCACCGCCCACCACCACAGGCTTGCCTTTCAGGGATGGGTCGAGCACCTCCTCCACCGATACGAAAAACGCATCCATATCCACATGCAAAATTTTGCGTAGTTCCGTATTCATTACCTAAACTTGCGTAAGACACCAATGACCACGCCCTGGATGGCAAAGTCGCCTTCACGGACGATGATCGGTTTCATATCCGGGTGGGCGGGTTGCAGACGCACCCGGCCTTTTTCCCGATAAAACCGTTTCAAGGTAGCCCGGTCGTTATCGATCAACGCCACCACCGTTTCTCCGTTTTCGGCTACATTGCGCCGTTCCACGATCACGTAATCTCCGTCCTGGATATGGTCTTCGATCATCGAATTGCCTTTGACCCTCAGGACAAAGATGTCCTTGTCCCCGGCATCAGGTAACAGGGCTATCACTTCACGGTGGTCCAGCACCTCAATCGGCTCGCCCGCCGCGATATAACCCAGCAATGAGTATTCCGGTTTTTCCACCACTTCGATTGCCCGGCTCAGGTTATGTTGCTTGCGGATCAATCCCTTCTGTTGCAAATGGACCAGGTGCTTGTGCACCGTTGCCGGGGAACGGAGCTGGAACTGTTTGCCAATTTCCGCGATGCTCGGCGCATAGCCTTTGGAACGGATATGCTCCTTGAGATATTCGTAAATCTCCCGCTGACGTTTGGTGAGATGCATCATTCACTCCCCTGACTTTCTCATATCACTCATACTAGGCGAAAAAAACACGAAAATCAAGTCGGCCACGCCGACAGGGAAATGGCAAGAACTCCTAAGGCCGAGAGCACGCTCGCTCGCCAGAAACAGTTATTGCTCACTGGCCCCACGCCGAGTGGTGGCGAAGCGCCGCAGCCAATAGGTCGATATCCGAATAGCCCCACAATGCCCTAAGGCTTATAGCTATAGTTCGCTAATATTTCCTCAAGGCGTAGCCTTGTGGTATTTTTGAGGTGTATGGCAGAGAAACTGAAAATACTGTTTTTGTGTACCGGCAACTCGTGCAGAAGCCAGATGGCAGAAGGCTGGGCCCGGCATTTGAAGAGCGACTCCATCCAGCCATTTTCAGCCGGGCTCGAGGCGCATGGGCTCAATCCTAACGCGGTGCAGGTGATGCAGGAGGCGGGAGTCGACATCACCGGGCAGAAGTCACAAAAGGTGGCGGAGGTGGAAACCATTCCTTTTGATTTCGTGATCACCGTATGCGGGCACGCCGATGAGAATTGCCCGGTTTTCACCTGTGCCACCACGGTGGTGCATTACGGATTTGACGACCCACCGAAACTTGCACAAAATGCAAAAACAGAAGAGGAAACCCTGGATCATTATCGCAGGGTACGAGATGAGATTCGCGCCTTCGTAGAAACCCTGCCAGGAATCTTGCGGTGACAATATGAAAAAGATTATCTTTTTGCTGACTCTTGCATTATTTGTGAACTATTCCATTAGTGTCCCGAGTCCGGCGACGGGCTGGAGCGTACAAAACATCATGGCTCCGTTCCCTCAGGACACCACCACGCGTATTACCATCGTCGGTGATACCGGAACCGGTGAGCGGGCTTACGCACCGGGTTTTTCTGCCGTGCAAAAAGCCATGCAGGAAACAATGCCGGATGCGTTATTGCATCTTGGCGATTTCGTTTACCAGCCGGAACTGTTTCCCGACTCCTGCCCGGACCGATACATAGAAGAAATCAAAAAAACTTTGGTCGCGCCTTATCCCCTGCGCCTTTTTGTTGCGGGCGATAATGACCTGCCGCCAGAAAAATGGAAACCGAAAGCTTCGGGTTGCTGGGATAAAATCGACCCGCTCGATTCCGGTTTCGATCCTTCGGGCAAACACGCGCCTCGAAATTTTGAAGGTACCCGGGTGGTGGGCAACGCGCTGATAGGGATCATCCATAATTACCCGTGGCAGGACCCAACCCCTTGGTTAGAGCCGCGTATCAAAGAAGCCCGGAAAAAAGGGCTCTGGGTCATTCTCGCCGTCCACGAACCGGCGCTCACCACTGCATGGTATGTGGATAAACGCGACACGATTCTAAAGCAGTTGAATGCTTTACAGCCCGACCTGGTGTTCGCGGGCAACCAGCACTCCTACGAGCGATTTCATCCCATAGGCCCGGTCGAAGAAGGTGCATTGAAAATTATCAAATCAGAATCCGGAAAATATCAAAGCGGGGACGGAACGATCCACATTGTTTCAGGTGGAGGCGGGGCCACCTTCAAACCTTTTGCCGATATGCAGAAAAAGGAAAAGCATACTGCGCCAAAAGATGTGTTTGACGCACTGGCCAAAAGAGCGTTGATGAATCACTTTATTACTCTGGATATTTCACGGGATGTTTTGCAAGGAACGGTCTGGCGGGTATGCGTGCAGGATGACCCGGACGATAAATGGAATTCCCGGTGGAAAGCACGAAAAAAATTCTGGGACACGATCACTTTGGAATGCGATGGCAAACCGGAAGGGGTGACCATTTATGATGAGTTTGAAATCCACTAGGCGTGGGGCCCGAGTGCGTTATATTTTTCATCAGCCTTCATGCCCCGCAGGGGTACAATAACTTTTGCTGGCGAGCAATAGTTCATCTCGGCTTAAAATGGTTTTGCCCCCTCTTTGTCAAAGAGGGACCGGGTGATTTACATTCAGAGTTATCATTCTGTTATCCCTCTCCCCTACGAGGGAGAGGCAAGGCATAGACGCGGTGAGGGGGGATGGACTACCCCCTCTTTCTTAAAGAGGGCGGGGGTGATTGACCTCAAAGGGTTTTTGTCTGTCATCCTGAGTTTGGTTTGTCATCCTTGAGGAGCTGCAAGCGACGAAGGATCTCGGAGTTTTGCCGTCATTGCTCACTGCTCTTTAATCTGAACTTTTTTCAGCTTTTATTTTCAAGGCATCGTTCATGGATTCCAGCATGGGCGTGATACTTTTTTCCATTTTTCCCCAAAACAATGGCACGAGAATTCCACTGAACGCTTCTATGTGAACAAGCCGGGTGCCGGAACCCGTTTCTTCAAGTTCGAAAACTTTGTCATTGGTAAATAAAAATCCGGCCATCATTGTCGCCCTCCAACGAAAAGACTTCGGTTCTTCGACGTTTGTAACAACAGGCATATATTTATTGCCTTTTTTACCATCACCACAACCCATCGTCATGCTTAGCTTCGACCCGGGAGAAGCGACTCCGCTTGCCTGATCGACGATGGGATTCCACTCCTTCCAGTTATCGAAATCGGTGAGAATGCTCCACACCTTTGTTAATGGAGCAGCAATTTCTATATCGGTTCGAATTTCTCGCATACTCATCCTTAATTTTATGTCCCGCAGGACATGAAATTAATAATGGTGATATCGGGCAAGAAGTACCCTTACTACTCCTACGGGGCATGAGATACCCTTGCAGGACATGAGGTTAAGCTAAAACCTTTGGATTTCCGCACCACTTTGTGGTTCGCAATGACGGGCCCCACGCCCAGTGGGTTAGGAGCCGTTTTTCAGGATGGCGTCTATTTCGTCGCAGGTTTTTTTCACATCCCGTGCCGATTCATCCAGGGCGGCTTGCTCTTCATCCGTCATTTTCAGTTCGATGACTTTCTCTATGCCGTGGATGCCCATCATGACGGGAACGCCAAAGAATATCCCGCTCCAGCCGTACTCCCCTTCCAGGTAAGCGGTACAAGGGAGGATGCGGCGTTTGTCCTGCAAAATCGCCTCAATCATTTTCACCACCGAAGCGCCGGGCGCATAGAAGGCGCTACCGGTTTTAAGCAGTGCGACAATTTCCGCCCCGCCTTTTCGTGTGCGTTCCACCACCCGGTCGATCTGCTCCTGGGTCATCAATTCGGTGATCGAGATGCCCGATACTGAAGTGTAACGGGGTAGCGGAACCATGGAGTCGCCATGCCCGCCAAGAACCATCGCGTCCACATCTACCAATGAGCACCCAAGCTCCAGCGAAACGAAGGTTCGCAACCGGGCCGAGTCGAGCACGCCAGCCATGCCGATGATTTTGTTCTTAGGCAGATTGCCGGTTTTTTTGGCCATGTACACCATCGCATCAAGCGGATTCGACACCACAATGACAATCGGATCGCGGGAATGTTCCATGACCTGCTCCGTCACCGATTGCACAATTTTAGCGTTGGTAGCGAGAAGGTCTTCGCGGCTCATGCCCGGTTTGCGGGGCAGGCCAGCCGTGATCACCACGATATCGGAGTTGGCGGTGTCTTTATAATCGTTGGTTCCCGTCACCAGGCTATCGAAAACCTGCAGACAACTCGACTCCTGCAAGTCCAGCGCTTTTCCTTGCGGGATCCCCTCGACAATATCAATGAGCACTACATCGCCGAGGTTTTTATAAGCTGTCAACTGAGCAACGGTGGAGCCAACCTGACCCGCGCCAACTACCGTGATTTTTTTTCTTGCACTTGGCATAGCAGTTCCTCTATTAGAAGATCAAACTCAATTATTCAAGCTGTCCAATATTTTATTGAAGGTCGCACTCGGACGTGTCGCCGCCTTCACCTTTTCAGGATCGGGGAGATAATAACCACCGATATCTTTAGGTTGTCCACTAGAAGCTTTCATCTCGTCAAAAATGACATCCAGTTTTTCCGCAAGTTCCTTGGCTACGGGAGCAAAACGCTCTTTAAGGTCCGCATCCCCGTCTTGATTAGCCAGCTCTTCTGCCCAATAAAGTGTTTCGTATACATGGGTGCCGGCATTATCCAACTGGCCGACCTCACGACCGGGCGACTTTTTATTATCCATCAACGTGCCGCTAGCCCGTTCCAGCGTTTCCGCCAGAATTGCAGCTTTTTTATTGTCCTTGGTTCGGCCCAAATGCGCCAGGGATTCAGACAGAGCCAAAAACTCACCCAGAGACTCCCATCGCAGATGACCTTCTTTGAGAAACTGTTGCACATGTTTCGGCGCGGACCCTCCGGCCCCGGTCTCAAAAAGACCTCCGCCATTAATCAGCGGTACGATTGAGAGCATTTTTGCGCTGGTGCCAAGTTCCAGGATCGGGAACAGATCGGTCAGGTAATCCCGCAGGACGTTACCCGTTGCGGAAATAGTATCCTTACCTTCCTTAGCACGTTTAAGGGAATGATTCATCGCATCTACCGGTGCCATAGTCTGAATGTCCAAGCCGTTGGTATCGTGATCCTTCAAATAGAGGGTTAGTTTTTCGATAATCTGGGCATCGTGCGCCCTGTTCTTGTCCAACCAAAAAACAACAGGGGTTGCAGATAGCCGGGCTCTATTGACGGCCAGCTTAACCCAGTCTTTGATCGCAATATCTTTTACCGTACAAGCGCGGAAGATATCGCCTTCTTCCACATCGAGTTCATGCAGAACCTGCCCGGCCCCATCGAGTAGCCGGATGGTGCCTTTTCCAGTCGCTTCAAATGTTTTGTCGTGAGACCCGTATTCCTCCGCCTTTTTTGCCATGAGACCTACGTTAGGAACCGTGCCCATAGTGGTCGGGTCGAATGCGCCATTCTCTCGACAAAAATCGATGGCCGACTGATAAATGCCGGCATAACTGCTGTCCGGGACCATCGCTAAAGTGTCGTATGCTTTGCCATCCGGGCCCCACATTTGCCCGGAGGTACGAATTGCCGCAGCCAAGGAAGCATCAATAATGATGTCGCTCGGAACATGAAAATTGGTAATTCCTTTATCAGAATCCACCATCGCGAGGTCCGGTCCATTCTTGATGCAGGTTTGAAGATCCGCTTCAATTTCTTTCTGTTGGTCAGCGGGCAAGCTCTTTATTTTTGCATAAACATCGCCCAGACCATTGTTGGCGTTTACCCCCAATTTTTTAAACGTGTCGGCATGTTTCTCAAACACGTCCGCAAAAACAACCGTAACCCCATGACCAAAAATGATGGGATCGGAGACTTTCATCATGGTGGCTTTCATATGCAGAGATAATAGTACGCCTCTGTTTTTGGCTTCTTCTTTCGCCCCTTTAATAAACTGCCGCAACGCCTCACGACTCATTTTTGTCGCATCGACCACATCGCCCGTCTCCAAGGGGACTTTATCTTTCAACACCGTGACGCTTCCATCCTCGGCGACAAATTCAATCTTACCGTTTCCGGCTGTCGAGTCGGTAATGGTCGCAGATTTTTCATTGGAGCAAAAATCTCCATCCGTCATGGTCGCGACATTCGTTTTGGAGTCCTTTGACCATGCGCCCATTTTATGCGGATTGCTCTTGGCGTAATTTTTGACCGAAACGGCGGCCCTGCGGTCCGAGTTCCCCTGTCTCAAAACAGGGTTGACCGCGCTTCCCTTAACCTTGTCAAACTTGGCTTTAATTGCTTTTTCTTCATCGTTTTTCGGGTCTTCAGGATAATCCGGAAGATCATAGCCCTGGGATTGCAGTTCCTCGACAGCGGCCTTGATTTGAGGATTGGAGGCACTGATATTGGGGAGCTTGATGACATTTGCATCGGGATCAAGTACCAATTCACCCAATAAAGCCAAATCGTCTGGTTGCTTTTGTTCCGGCTTGAGCCGCTCAGGAAATTGGGCAATAATCCTGCCCGCGAGAGAAATATCCTTCGTGCCTACGTTAATCCCTGCCACCTGGGTAAATGCTTGTATGATGGGAAGAAAAGATCCACTCGCAAGCTGAGGCGCTTCATCCACTTTCGTATAAATAATATCTGGCTGTTCTGACATCGTCTTTACCCCAATAAGAAATTGCTTTAAAAATAAATACTTCCCTTTCCTTTAGCCTTCTCTATCTAGCATTCCCGCAATCCCAGTGAATTTATCTAAATTATAAATCACAAAACTAACCAAATCGCGAGTGGTAGAAATAACAGGAAAGTACAGTATCTAATGTCTGTTAGAAGAACGGTTAAGCTAAATTATTAGCCCCTTCTTGTCAAGCAATTTTGGTCGGACATTTTCCCGCAAAAATACCGAAAAAATGAACAGAAAGAGAGGCAAGCAAAACAGTTTGGGAAGCCTTCCTAATATATATGGGAATGAACAATGTTTGAAATATGCGATAATTGTTTTATTCTTTTTAAATAAACTCTTTTCCCTGCTAATTTTTCCTTTATGGACATTACTGAACATGTATACAGACTGGCGATTGATTTCATCCAGGTGAAGAATATTCCGCCCGATCCCCGGCAAAGACTGCCCTATTTCCAAGCCTTTAAAAAATTATTACGCGAAGAGAAGGAAAAGATCAAGAGCTGGCATCGTTCAGGAACCGGCGGACGCGAAATCATCCAGGCCCATACCAGCCTGGTTGATGAAGTCATCCGGCATGTCCTTCTTTCCATGACACAGCTTGAGGTTTATGCCAAAGCCGACGTTCTGGACGATTTTTCTCTCATTGCGGTGGGGGGTTATGGCCGGGGGGAACTCAACCCGCTTTCAGATATCGACCTGTTGTTTCTTCTTTCCGCAAGACCCCAGCCACTCACTGAAACTTTCATCAAGGATGCGCTGTCGGTTATTTGGGGATTCGATATGGAAATCGGCCACAGCTCCCGTACGATTAAAGACTGCGAAAAACTTGCCCGGGAGGATCTGACTATCAAAACCTCTATGATCGAAACCCGGTTTCTCATTGGTAGCCGAAGCACTTATGAAAAGTTCTACAACTCCATCCATAAAAATGTTTTGCAAAAAAATGTAAAACAGTTCTTGAATTCTAAATTGAAAGAAAAATACACCCGGCACGGTCAGGAGGATGGGGTGGTTTGTCACCCGGAGCCGGATATTAAAAACGGACCAGGAGGATTGAGGGACTACCACAACGCCCTTTGGGCTACCGCCGCACGCTATGGATGTCACTCGATTCGTGAAATCAATGAGACCCATGTTCTGTCCCAGCCGGAAATCGAGTCGCTCTACCATTCGGTTGATTTTTCACTTCGAGTCCGCAATGAACTGCATTATCTGACCGGAAAAAAAACCGATGTCCTGACTTTCGATCTGCAGAAACAACTGGCGGCCAATCTGGGATACCGGTCTTCCATCGATGGCCAACCTGTTGAAGAGTTCATGCGCGACTACTATCTGCACGCCACAAATATCCATACTTTTTCCCAAAACCTTTTCGAGCATTGCCGGCAACCCAAAAGGTCTCTCAAAAAAGTAATCTCCTCACTGACCAAAAAGTCCGTGGGACATGGATTCCATATTTCAGACTCCTCCCTGATTTACGATGGTGATGCGAAAGAGGAATTTAAAAAAGACAAATCCCTTTTATTGACGGCGCTGGAACTTTGCAGAAAACATCAGGTCATGCCGGATTACAAGCTCCGCCGGCAAATGCGATTGCACAAAAACCTCATTAACGCGCAATTCATGAAGGGCGCGGAGGTTAGAGATTTCCTGTTTCCCATTCTGGAAGATAACGCCGCAGAAAAAATCCTGCGACTGATGCACGAAACCCGCATTCTTGAACAAATCTTGCCGGAATTCGGCCTTGCACACTGCAAGGTGAACCATGACTTCTATCATCATTACACCGCCGATGAACATTCCCTGCGCGTCATCCGCTTTTTGGATGAATTGACCATTACCCCCATCACCAATCCCACCGACCTGTCCGCCTTGTATCGTGGTTACCCAGGGAAAGGCGTCCTGAAATTATCGGCCCTTCTGCAATCGGTGCGAAAAATGCCCAATGACAAATTGGCCCACCAGGAATTTTTGCAAGCCCTTACAGAAAGGCTGAACCTGGAAGAAGCGGATGCCCAAACCCTGCAATTCTTTCTCGATAATCCTTACACCCTGATCGACACAGCCTTGCATCAGGATATTCACCAGCTTGGGGTTATCCAGCAATTTGGAAACACAGTCGAAAACCCGGAAAAGTTGAAAGGACTCTACCTTCTCAGTTATGCCGAGTTGCGGGCGGTAGCTCCGGGAACCCTGACAGCCTGGAAAAAGATATTGCTTTCAGAATTATATGAAAGAACCCTGAAATACCTGGAAAACCCGGAGTCCCTGGAACAACAGCCCCGTGCCACCCGGGCCGGAGTTTTCAAAGCCCTGCATCGGGAACTACCTGTAAAAGATATTGAAGACCATCTTCGCCAGATGCCCAAAGATTATTTGATGACAGCCTCTTCCGAAGAGGTGGCACTTCATATCCGCCTCATCCGGTCTTTTAAAGATAAACTGTTTATTCTGCATCACCAGTT
>JYMV01034984.1_pt1 | contig 14690 bp, 16 predicted proteins | sample 338911 | NCBI WGS metagenome assembly JYMV01 (sample SAMN03354496, study PRJNA234377) | hydrothermal vent metagenome | biome: Deep sea; feature: Hydrothermal plumes at the Eastern Lau Spreading Center, Western Pacific Ocean; material: Seawater | place: Tonga | collected 2009 | depth 2000 m m
GGTGGCGGTCTGTCTTCCCCAGCATTCATAAATATTGGGGCAGCGGGCTTCTTCACAAACGGTATGGAGATTGTTTTCCCTAATCAGTTTTTGGGTTTCCAAAAACTTACCAGATGTGGTCAGTTTTATTTTCAGCCAATCTGGACGGGTTCTTTTTTTAATTGGTGCTTGAGCTAACATTGAAGTTTAATTTTTGATTTTATCATTATTATACTGTTCAATTATCTCTACCAATCGAGCCAAAAATTTGGTACCATAGGCACCATCAATAATGCGATGGTCATAGCTGAGGGTTAAATAGACCATGCTCCGTACCACAATGGTATCTCCATATTCGGTCTCCTTTACCACAGGTCTTTTCTGGAATGAACCGACAGAAAGGATACCCACATTAGGCTGATTAATAATGCCCATTCCAAATAGTCCACCAAAAACACCTGGGTTGGTAACCGTAAATGTGGATCCAAAAATTTCATCTGGAGTGAGTTTATTCTCACGAGCCCTGCCAGCTAAATCAGAAACAGAACGAGCCAATCCCAAAAAGTTTTTCTCCTCTGAAGAATGGATAACCGGTACTATGAGATTATCATCCGGCAAAGAGACGGCTACCCCCATATTGATATTACGGTGGTGAACGATATTATCCCCATCTAAAGATGCATTCATGAGTGGAAATTCCTGAATAACCCGATAGGTGAGATTTACGCCTGCTTTGGATTTGAATGATTCCTTATGTTCAGCCCTGATATGAACTAAATTAGTGACATCAGCTTCTACCGTGGTATATACATGTGGTGAGGTTTGTACAGACTGGACCATATGCTCGGCGATGCGTTTACGCATTCGTGACATGGGCTCAATTTCATCCGACATTGTCGGTACTATTGATGCTGGCTGCTCACTAACGTCTTCAGTGTGAGTTGGTGCCCCCGCTGTTCTGATTTTCAGATAGGCCAATATATCCTGTTTATTCACGCGTCCATTATTTCCGGTACCCATTAAGGCATCCAGTTCTGCCTGGGTGATACCCTCTTTTTTTGCGATGGATTTCACCAGGGGAGAATAAAACCGTTTTCCGGATTGAATAATGGGTTTCTCAATAACAATTTCTGATTGTACTACTTCTTTAATCTCAGGAACTAGATCAGGTTCAGTAGGTAATGATTCTTCAGTTGGTGCAGTCTCTACCGACACTTCCTCGGTAGATGCACTCTCACCAACCTCCCCAATTCTGGCAATGACATCTCCCACGGGGATGGTATCATTCACTTGGGCGATAATCTCCACAATCGTACCAGTAGCAGGAGAGGGTATCTCTGAATCCACCTTGTCAGTGGAAATTTCCAACAAGGTTTCATCTTTGGCAATACTATCCCCTACCTGCTTTTTCCATTCCAGGATAGTCCCTTCTGTAATTGATTCACCCATTTTGGGCATTACAACATCTGTCATACTTACCTCATGCTCATTTGAGATTTAAATTCGATCATAATTTCACTATTCGGATATTTCTGGATTAACTCCGAACTGCATTTTTCTCTAAATTCATCTTTCTGATTAAACTCAACCGGCACCGGCACTTGAAAGAGAATAGATTCTATTTGGTGATTTTTTACAATTCTTAAATCCTGAAATGAATTTCCCAATCCGAATAACTCCAGATTTCTCCGTATTATGTTTTTTATGGATGAAATTTCTTTACCCTCAACAGTAACCGGGTCCACATGAGTTACTACGTCAGCTTCTAATTCATCGGATATTAAATTTTCAACCCTATCTGCAATATCGTGCATACTTTCCGGACTCTTTCCCTCCGCAATTTCCAGGTGCAGAGAAATAAACTTATGAGCTCCATAACTGTGAACAACAATATCATGGACATTGGATACATTCTCTACCCGCATGGCAATTGATTTAATGTTAGAGATTGTATTTTTGTCCACTGGCTTACCAAGTAGGTCATCAATGGCAGACCGGGCGATTTCATAAGCGGAATGGATCATCATAGCAGCTACTCCCAATCCCATAATGGCATCTAATTTGGGATAACCCAGCCATACGCCACCAAATGCTGCCAGCACCAAAACCGATGAATACATATCACTGCGATGATGCAGAGCATCTGCTTTCAAAATGTCAGAATTTATCGTATCTCCAAGGTTCAAACTCAATCGGGCCAAGCCTTCCTTAAGAAAAATCGTCAATATGATTACAGCAATCACAGCCCAATTTACATTAATCATAATATCTTCCATAAAGCGGGCTAAACTGGATTTTATAAATTCGATTCCGGTAAATCCAATCAGAATGGAAATTGTAAGGGCTGCAATGGTTTCCGCTCTTCCATGCCCAAAAGGATGTTCTTTATCTGCTGGCTTGGAGGCCATCTTAAATCCGAAAACCACCACTCCACTACTGGCCATATCGGAGAGCGTATGAAAGGCATCGGCAATGAGGGCAATACTATTAGAAATAATTCCAAAAACTAACTTTAAAACAAACAGTAACAAATTAGCACATATTGAAATCCACCCTTGGGTAATGCCAATATTTCCCCTGAATTTTGGTAATTCCGGGTTTTCACCTAATGGCACTTGTTTGCGAATGATATAATCTGCCAATGCCGTCATTTTAGAATTCCACAATCTCCTTCAAGGCATTCTCAATCCAGGAGGTTTGAACCAGTAATTCATTTTCCAGAACTTCCGCATAGGCAACCGGAGCATCTTTTGATGCCACCCGTTTTATGGGCGCATCTAAATATTTAAACCCCTTGTCGCTAATTCGTGCAGCAATTTCAGCACCAAATCCATTGTTGAGATTATCTTCATGAGCTACAATTACGCGACTGGTATTTTGCAGGGATGTTAAAATGGTTTCCATATCCAGAGGATTTAAGGTGCGAAGATCAATTATTTCTACGGACAATCCCGTATTTCTGGCAGCCTCAATGGATTTTTGCACCAATGCTCCCCAGGTAATAATTGTGACATCGTTGCCTTCTTGAACGATACGGGCTTTGCCAAAGGGAAGGAGATAATTTTCGTCCGGTTCAGGAGATGCAGCAAATCCTTGGCGATAAAGCCCTTTATGCTCCATAAACATGACCGGATCCTCCATGCGGCAAGCCATTTTCAGTAATCCTTTTGCGTCAGACGCATTGGACGGATAGGCAATGTAAATTCCCGGCAAATGAGTGAAAAAACCGTCAATGCTCTGGCTATGGCAGATTGAACCATGAATGTATCCCCCGACAGGAACACGCATGACAATAGGGCAACTCCATTTACCATTGGAGCGATAGCGCATGGTGGCAACTTCATTGCGGATTTGCATCATGCTATACCAGATATAATCGCCAAACTGAATTTCAACCACTGGCTTGTATCCAAGAGTTGCCAAACCTATGGCAGTCCCAATAATGGATGATTCTGCCAGGGGAGAATTAAATACTCTGTCCGCCCCATGTTTATCAGTAAGCCCACGAGTGGCAGTGAATACACCACCCTTTCCACCCGCAACATCCTGACCGTAAATCATCATTTTATCGTTATGAGCCAACTCTTCATCTAAAGCATGATTAATGGCATCAACCAGGACAATTTTTTCTCCATCGTCAGGATTTAGTTCTGGGACATTTTGCGGGTTCAAATTAAAATAGACATTTTTTGACCCATCCTTAGAATCGGGATCAGCTTGTGCTTCTGCCCATTCTGCGTCAGAATCTACCTCCGTTTTCACTTTTTCAATTATAGCGTCAAATTCTTCCAGAGTTGCTATTTTTTCATGAATACAAGTGTTTGCAAATACTAACAGAGGATCACGCTTTCTATCAGCTTCTAAATCTTCTTCAGGGCGGTATTTACGCTGATCATCAGAAGAAGAGTGAGGCAATAAACGCACTACATCTGATTGAATAAGGGATGGTCCCTTCCCCTTACGAGCTCGTTCCACTGCTTTTTTAAAGGCGAGATGGGTTTCAAAAAAGTCTGTGCCATTCACATTAAAACGGGCAAGATTATCATAACCAGCAGATATTTTATAAACTGATCCTCCAGCGGTTTGGTCTTCAATGGGTACTGAAATTGCATAGCCATTGTTTTCTATATGAAAAATTACTGGAGTTTTATCTCTACTGGCCCAATTCAGGGCTTCATGAAAATCTCCCTGGCTGGACGTCCCTTCGCCAGAGCTCGTATATACAACTCCATTTTCTCCATTTCTCTTGAGGGCAAATCCAGCTCCTACGGCTTGGAGAAATTGGGTGCCGGTGGAGCTTGACTGACTTACGATTTTTAATTCTTTATGCCCATAATGCTGCGGCATTTGTCGCCCACCTGAACTTGGGTCATCTTCCTTTGCTAAAAATGCCAAAAGATGTTCTCTACTGGTCATACCCCAGCCTAAGCAAAATGCTTGTTCTCGATAATATGGATAGGCATAATCAAATCCCGGTTTGAAAGCCAAGGCAGCAGCCATACCAGCAGCTTCATGACCGGACCCGCCAATATGAAAAAATCCTTTTCCCTGTTTTAACAGGATGAGCTGTTTATCATCCAAATAACGGGACAATGCCATTTGCTGATAGATTTCCAATAATTGTTTTTTGGTAAATCCCTTAAATTTCATTTGCATCCTTTAAGAGAAAATAATTAAACAGATTCATAATTTTAGTCCGGATATCATCACTGTTAAACTGAATGTCCAAATCCTCCAATGAGGTAACGCCATATTCAAAAATTCCACAGGGAATCATCCCATCAAAATAGGTCATATCCGGATTTAGATTCAGTGCAAAGCCATGCATGGTGACCCATTTTGAGAGCCTTACTCCCATGGCGCAAATTTTATCGTCATCCACCCAGACTCCTGTGAGCCCTTCTTTTCGCCCCGATTCAATCCCATAGGACTTCAGACAGTCGATCACCACATTTTCCAACAGACGCATATACCATGAGACGGACATCTTATAATCGTGTAAATCAATAATGGGATAACAGACCAATTGTCCGGGACCATGATAGGTTACTTCGCCACCTCTGTCAATTTGCACCACCTCAGCGTTAAGAGGTTTGCTATCTAGCAGATTGTTGGTATCCGCATTTTTTCCAAAGGTATAGACATGCTCATGCTCCACAAACAATACCATATCAGAAATTTCACCTGCCACCCGTTTGGCATGGAGCTGCTTTTGGAGTTCCCAGACTGGGGTATAAGACTGTGTGCCTAAGTAAAAATATTGAATTTCATTATCAACTGAAAGACTTTCCCAAATGGAATCTGGTGTAGACAGGTATATTAATTTTACTGGACTAAATGTAGTTGTGTGCATCAAATATGTATTGCCTCTCCCAAAGCATCCGCTGTGGCTTCCATGATTGCCTCTGACAGGGTTGGATGGGGATGGATGGTTTTCAATACTTCATGGTGGGTAGTTTCCAAATTACGTGCAATAACCGCTTCTGTGATAAGATTGGTGGCTTCTGCTCCAATGATATGACAACCCAGCATTTCACCATATTTGGCATCGTAAATAACTTTTACAAATCCGTCTGTATCTCCCACAGCCATGGATTTCCCCAATCCTCTGAAAGGAAAATTACCAATTTTAATTTCATAGCCCTTTTCTTTAGCAGCTTTCTCGGTGAGTCCCACAGACGCCACCTCGGGATGGCAATAAGTGCAGCCGGGGATATTATCATACTTCATGGGATTAGGATTGAGTCCGGCTATATGCTCTGAAGCTATGATGCCTTCTGCTGAGGCTTTATGCGCCAGCCAGGGAGGACCAGCCACATCACCAATGGCATACACACCGGCAAGACTTGTTTCCAAATATTCGTTCACTTTAATCCAACCCTTTTCAACCGCAATATTGCATTCTTCAAGTCCAAGGTCTTCAACATTTCCCTGAACACCCACTGCTATGAGGGCTTTATCCGCTTCTACAATATCGCCACTATTTAGATGCACCTTTACACTGGATTTTAGTTTTTCAATTTTCTCAACCATGGTATTGGTGAGAATATTCATTTTACGCTTTTTGAATAATTTTCCAAGTTCTACAGAAATATCCTCATCTTCAATGGGCAATATATTGGGGAGCGCTTCAATAAGAGTGACTTCTGTTCTAAATGTTTGATAGAAATAGGCAAATTCTACTCCAATAGCACCGGCTCCAATGATAACAAGTGACTTTGGCTGCTTTTCCGGGATCATAGCTTCTTTATAAGTAATAATTTGTTTGCCATCCGGCTCCATGCCAGGGAACCACTTAGCTCTAGCTCCGGTTGCAATTATGATATTGTCAGCCGAAATTTCAGTTATTTTCCCATCTGCATCAGTAGTTTCGACTTTGCCATTTCCTAACAGTTTTCCCCGAGCAGGAATATAGTCAATTTTATTTTTCTTCATGAGGAATTCAATCCCCTTAGAAAGCCGCTTTGCAACATCCCGGGATCGTTTAATCATTTTCTCCCAATTAACCGAAATCTCGCCTGTTTCTATCCCATACTTCTTTGCATTTTGTACAAGCTCAAATACATCTGCATTTTTCAACAGTGCCTTAGTGGGAATACAGCCCCAATTAAGGCAGATTCCGCCTAAATGATTGGCTTCTACAACAGCCACCTTCTTTCCTAATTGAGCTGCTCTGATGGCGGCTACATACCCACCTGGGCCGCCGCCGATGATGATTACGTCGAAAGATCTCATTATTTGAGATTTAAGATTGAAAATTGTAGATTGTTAAATTTTAGTCTCAATGTAATAATTAGTTTCAAATTTCCAGTTTCAATCCTCATTTCCTCAATGAAATTATCTTTAAAAATTCATCTCTGGTTTTGGAGTCCTTTCGGAATTGCCCAATCATTGAGGAGGTAGTGGCATATGAATTTTGTTTTTCCACACCTCGCATTTGCATACACATGTGCTGGCCTTCCAGCACAACAGCAACTCCCTTTGGTGACAAAACATCATTGATCGTTTCAGCAATTTGATGAGTCATTCTTTCCTGCACTTGAAGTCTTCGCCCAAACATGTCAACTATTCGAGGAATTTTGGAAAGTCCAATAATTTTTCCATTAGGAATATATGAGACATGAGCCTTTCCAAAGAATGGAAGCAAATGGTGTTCACATAAGCTGAAAAAATCGATATCCTTCACCGTTACCATTTCATCATAATCTTCCCGAAATATGGCATCATTAATTATTGACTCCAAGTCTTCTTCATACCCATTTGCTAAAAATTGCCAGGCTTTTGCAACTCTTTCAGGGGTTTTCACCAATCCTTCTCTTTTGGGATCTTCCCCTATTTCAATAAGTAATTCTTTAATCAGCGATTCAATTTTTGATGCATTCTTTTCAGTCATTATTTAGGCCCAAAATAAGTGGTTGATATAGTGGGTGTTTCCTGGAGTTTTATTGAATGAAGTTTGGCAGGTGATGGAATTTTACCTACCAACCTTTCCCAAATGAATACCACCATATTTTCTGTAGAAGGTTGACGATTTTCAAACCAGTCAATATCCTTTTCGATTTGGCTATGATCCATTATTGAAATCACATTTTCTTGAACAATATTATTTAATTTTTGCAAATTGACAATAAACCCAGAATCAGTATTTATTTCTCCTGAAATAGTGATATCCAGATTGTAATTATGGCCGTGCAAATAAATGTCGTCACCAAAATTTTCGAAATTTTCTGCTTCTGTCCAACGGTTATTCCAATAGCGATGCGCTGCACAGAATTTATATTGTTTGGTAATAAATGGCATGTGAATTGGTCTTGGTGAAAATCCCTGTTATTTTATTGTATTCTGCAAATATTTACAGAATATAAAATTTACAGGTTCTATATGAATTTACCCAATGAGTGTTTGTAGAAATTTACTTGAAATAATAGCCCATAATTACCCAGCCAAGAAATATACCAACAATGCCCATAATGCCGATAATATTGTCTGGGGAAGGAGGTTTCAAGCCAAAAATAGCAAAAATAACGCCCACAATTACTCCCAATCCACAGGACTGTAATGCAAGGAATAAATCAGTTTTATTAAATAGTTCACCCATTTTAAGTATCTCCTAATTTTGATGGACAAAATTCAGCTATGACACAATTATTACATTGGGGGCGATTGGCTATACATACAGCCCTGCCATGATCAATGAGTAAATGTGCAAAAAGTGTCCAGTCATTTTTATTAATTAATTTTGATAATTCAGATTCTATTTTTACCGCATTTTTAGTTTTTACAAATTTTAATAGATTCGTTATACGGGTAACATGCGTATCCACAACAATTGAAGGGATTCCCTGAATATTACCCAATACAACATTGGCAGTTTTTCTACCAACTCCCGGAAGCTTCACCATTTCATCCAAAGTATTTGGCACATTACCACTATGGGAGTTTACTACCATCTCAGCCATTGCTTTTATTGATTTTGCTTTGTTATTGTAAAACCCAGTACTATAAATCTCTTTTTTGATTGTTTCTAAGGGAAGATTTGCAAAATCACCTGGAGTTGAATATCTGGCAAACATTCCCTTGGTTACCTTGTTTACCCGTTCATCTGTACATTGGGCAGATAAAATTGTAGCAGTCAATAATTGGAAAGATGACGCATATCTGAGAGAACATTTTGAATCAGGGTATTGCTGTTTCAATTTTGAAACAACATTTTCCATGCGAATTTTCTTTTTAGTCAGGGATTCAATCGGCATTATTTATTTTCTTCAATATTGATTCTAAATTTTTTAGCAATTTATTACGCCTTAGTACCATATCACAGCCACACTCTTTAAAATATTTCATCTGTTCACCATTAATTAATTGAGCATAACCTATAATGAAAATACTACTATCATTGCCAATAAGTTGAATTTGTTCTAAATCTTCTTTCTGCCCATTTCCCATATCAACAATCATTAGAATTTGAGAATTTGCTACTGGTAAATCAATAAGACTTTCACAAAAAATGAGCTCATAAGAATATGTTGTAGAAAGTTTTGCAAGGCGGGCACTCATTTGCCAATCATTCATCCATGCAAAAATAGTCATATTACTCATGTTTTACTTTAAGTACTATAATATAACTATCTGTAATAATTGACGTATCCATAATTTCATTAAAATAGTTTTGTACCGTAATTATTTGCTTTTTCAAACCCTGAATATCCATACCTCTCTCATTTTGATATGGTTCAAATTTGGTGAGACATTTCTTCATCATGCTTCTGGCACCATTTAAATTTTTATTAAAAAAATGAAAGTAGCTCACTGCCAATTGAATTAATCCTTGAATGAATTTCGCATCATCCAATTTGTATTCCAGCCATAATTCCTCCCAATACTCATGGGCATCATAAAACTGTCTTTTATTGAATGCGGCAATACCCTGATTAAATAATTGATCGTCTTTAGTCAAACTTCCTCAACACTTCTTCCACTACATCATAGTATTTTTTCCCCTGCTTAATTTTAACTGCTGATGTTGCAGGATCATGGTCAAACACCAGCCACCAGTTCTCATCGCCGGCCTGTGACAGAAATTGAGTTTTCTCTTCTAATGTCAATAATGCATTCAGATCATAACCCATAATCCAGGGGATTTGCAGATGAGATTTAAGAGGAATTAAATCACTACAAAAGATCAAAGCCTCATCACCATCTTCCAGTTTTATGAGTTGCTGTCCGCAGGTATGCCCATGCACGCAATAGGTGGATATCCCATTTATAATAGTTGTATTTTCAGGAATGAGCTGCAGCAATCCTGCTTCTTGCAATGGGAGAAAATCCGCCTGCAGAAAACTGGCTCTGTCCCTGGTATTGGGTTGATTGGCCTGCTTCCATTGGGACTCGGTAATAAAATATTCCGCATTGGGAAATACTGGTATCAGCTGTCCCTCCTCATTAATCTCTGTAGCTCCTCCGGCGTGGTCAAAGTGTAAATGGGTAAAAATGACATGGGTGACATCATTGGGTGAAAATCCGATTTTACTCAAAGCATTCTTTAAAGGATTTTCAGGCTGGACAATATGGAACATCGTTTTGAATTTCTCGCTTCCCTTGGTTCCCAGTCCTGTATCAATTAATATCCTGTTTTTGCCGTCATCCAATAGCAGGCAACGCAGGGCCAGGTCAATGCGGTTATATTCATCTGCAGGATTCGTCTTCTCCCATAATACCTTTGGTACAGAGCCCATCATGGCACCACCATCTAAACGGAAATCGCCAGTTTCTAATGGAAATATTTTCCATTTTCCTATTTGGTTCAACATACTGTTTTCATTTGAGAATTAATTATTTTTTCCATAAACCAATCATTTTTATTACTTGAATATCTAACTGCTGATCTCACCGCATCCAATCGTAATATTAATTCAGGATTCAATTCTTCCATGTTCAGTCCAGATAAAAATGTCCACACCCCCATTTCTCCTCTGTCATTAATTAATGGAACCAATTCCTGTAGAATAAAAGTATGACCATTTTCAGATATTTCAGTTTTAGCAATCTCAACCATTACATTCAATTTGGGAATAATAGTTTCAGACCGAATCATAGCTGTATTTAGAATCTGGTTTTGATAGCAGATTAGCTCAAATTGATTGGCATTTTTATTCTTATTTTCATCCATCAGACAAGAAATTCCCAATTCAAGCAGTAAAAATTGGTTTTCATTCTCTGTATGCCTTATCGTTTTAAATATATACCAGCAAAATAATAACTGAAAGGGGGACTTTGAAGTTGCCAGTTCCATTAAATATTCAGCAATATATTCCTGGTTTGCCACTTGTTTTAAAAATTGGAGATATTTTAAAGCTTCCGTTTTCTGATTTGCATTGACCAATTCTCCTAATTTTGTTATTTCAATAACTTCAGGAGATTTTTGCTTTATTTCTTTAATATTCTCCTCTTTTCCCATGGAAAATTCTTTCACATACCCTTCCAGCCATTTCAATAAGTTTTTAGGGGGAATATTAGGGTTTATTCCGATTAAGGACTTTCCTGCTTGAACTACAGGTAAAAGATGCTTTTGGCTATAGGTAACCTGTGAAGCAAAATTGAACAGTGCGTCCAAATGCACTTTGAGTTCGTTTATTTTTAAAGAATTATCAACCACCATAAGACCAGCCAGTTTTCCTTAATTCAAGGGGGACAGCATCTTTATTAATTTCTGCACCAATTACCTCTGCCAAGAACAAAGGATGATCTCCATTTTCTAGAATCTCAATTACCTTACACCGGATATAGGCAGGAACTTCTTTAAGTAATGGCAACTCATTTTGTAAACTAAATCCATGTCCATTTAATTTGCCATGCTCCAATATAGTTGGTTTAAAAAAAGACAAAGCCATATTTTTTTGGTTTTCTCCTAACAGATGAAGAATAAATTCTCCCCTCTTTTTGACAATTTCATAGGAGGCGCTTCCCCGTTTAATGCAGACTGATATCAGCGGCGGCTCAAAGGATGCCTGACTTACCCAGGTAATAGTTGAGACACAATAATCTCCATCATTTTCAGAGGTGAGAACATACACTCCATATGAAAACATTCTCAAAGCTTGCTTTTTACATTTTTCTTCCATGCTTTATTCCTAAATACTTTTCCCAATTTCCATGCCACCAAATTTACCCTTTAATTTTCAACCCTTAAAAATGATTTCGCTCCATTAACAAATGAATATGTAAATTGATATGTGCAGCTAATTGATAGATTTATATATTAATATGCCCCAAGCTGGATTACACGCCGCTTTTGGAAATCAATTTCGACGATTTCTCTCTCATAAAAGAAGGCTCTTCCCGGCAATAATATTTGGTGCCATATTACCTGACTTGGATGTTATCGCTGTTGCAATCGGGTCACTATTTTATCCCATCCATCAGGCAGAACATATTTTTCACCGGACTTTCTCACATAGTTTTTTCACTCTGATTTTAATATATCTTCTTTTTGCAATTTGGTCAGAATTGAAAAATAATCCTTCATTGAAATCAGTTGGTAAGGGATTGGTTTTGGGAATGCTCACCCATATCGTTTTGGATACTTTTTTTTGGTTTCGAGAAATTCACTTCCTCTGGCCCCTGCCAATTAAACCATTCAATTTATGGATATTCTGGGAAGCGCCTGATTGGTTCAATCGAAGCATGCTGGTATTGGAATTCTTCTTTTTCAGGTGGTATGCCTGGTTTCTCATCCAAAAGCATCTGCAAACTCCAAATCGATTATCATGGATCGTTTCATATTTAAATATCTGGAAAAATATTGAATCTGGCATTTTATTGATTTTTATTATCTTGGGTATTTGGAATCCCCAATTTTTCAAAATTTTATTTGGAGCAGCATATATACCCTCTCTTTTATTTGCCCTATGGGGAACCTATATGAGCCGGGATGCTTTGGAAAATAATCTCAATGATTAATTCTAACATGTAATTATTGAATTCATTATAATTTTCTGTTTTAAATTGAAATACTGTAACACTTAATAATTAACGAATTATGGACTAAATGGAAACCATCTCTACTTTTGTATTCTCTATCGGGTTGATTATATTTGCCGCCCACTTTTTCACCGCCTTGTTTGAACGTACCCGCGTTCCCGATGTGCTACCACTGATTTTTATTGGGATACTAATTGGTCCCTTATTTGGTATCGTCTCCCCAGATGATTTCGGCTATGTGGGCCCCCTGCTCAGTGCTGTAGCACTGGTACTCATGTTGTTTGAAGGTGGCAGCCACTTGACCTTGGATACTCTGAAAACATCTTTGAAAGACTGTGTTGTACTTACATTGGCAACTTTCATATTCACAGTTCTCATTACCACGGGAATAGCATATTACATCATGGGGAATGACCTCATGCCCGCCCTTTTTATTGCTGTTGTTTTAGGAAGCATATCCCCGGCTGTAGTAGTACCCATTGTGCGCATGTTAGACCTCTCCGAAAATACAAAATCAACTTTGGTGGTTGAATCGGCTATTACCGATGTTTTGAGTATTATCATTGCACTGGGAATTTTGAAAACCTTTGAATCTGGACATAAAACTATAATGGAGTTTATTGGTACAAACCTCATAGCTACCATGGCAATGTCTCTGTTAGTTGGATTTGGGGGTGCGGTAATTTGGTCAACTATTTTAGAGAAAATTCGCAAATTCCCCAATACCATATTCACCTCCCTGGCGTTTATTTTCCTTCTTTATGGACTATCTGAAAATCTGGGATACAGCGGTCCTATTTCAGTTTTAATATTTGGTGTGGTATTGGCAAATTCAAAAAAAATCCCCCTTAATATTGTGCAGAAGTTCGGTGCCGACCATTTAACCGAATTTACCAGTATTGAGAAAACCTTGTTTTCAGAAGTTATTTTTCTGGTGAAAACCTTCTTTTTTATTTTTCTGGGGATGTCCATTCAATTTGGGAATTTCAAGATTCTTTTTATTGGAATTTTACTAACCGTTCTCATTTATGGCGGTCGCTTACTATTAAGCCGGATATTTATATCTAAAGAGACACCTAACAGTGAAGCTGCCATGATATCATTTATCATTCCAAAAGGGTTGGCAGCAGCAGTACTGGCAGAAGTCCCCATGCACATGAACTTACCTACAGGGATAGAAGAAACATTTATAGAAATTCGAGCGGTAGTTTATATGGTGATTTTATTCAGTATTCTGCTCACCTCATTCCTTATATACAGTCAGGGAAATGGATTCACCCGGGGACTTTATGAAAGATATTTTTCAAAATCCAACTAAAAAACAGTAGGGGTCCGAAATTTCGAACCCCTTTCAGTTTATTATATTTAATTAGTTACTACTTTACTTTTACCCATACTCCCCTTTTTTCCTTCCAGCCATAACGTTCTACACCTTCCTCTTTATGGACAGATATTTCCGTCACAGCCAGGTCATCGGTTGATTTACCATTCATGAAAATATCTAAATCATATACTTTTCCATTAGAAGCCTGAAAATCAGCACAAGCAAAATAGGTATCATTACCTAATCCGGTTAGACGATCCATGTGAATCTTAAGTAGTTCCAGCTGCAGAGCTTCCTTAGCAGATCCATCAAACACCAAAAATTTACCACCTTTTAATTTTGCATCACTGGCAATAAATTCAGCTACAGCCTTTCCAACAGCCTGGGCAGAAACTGGCGTAGTCTTTTTACTTGGATGCTCCGGGTGTTCTGGGTGTTCCGGATGCTCAGGATGTTCTCCCATAAAAGACAATGATAGTAATAATAAACTATAACATATTATTGAAAAATATTTCATGTTTCACTCCATTTTATATCTTGATTGACCACGTAGTTTACTCAATGATTAAACCTAATAAAAATAAAAATCAAATTTATTTTCATCCTAAAAATTATAAGGTCAAAGCAATCATAATACATTAACTTTCCCATCTTAATTTTTATTATTATTTAATAATCTATCAAGATATCAATGCCAAAAAAGAAATATTCCAGTGGAAATCCAACGGCTAAGTCAGATTTTTATGTAGAATTTGTGCCTAACAACTCTGGTGGAGTTAAAATTGATATCCAATCTAAAACCAAAGTTTTACACTTTTCAAAAATAGAAAATTCTTGTCAAAATACTCTCACCGATCTGAAAATAAAACATGGTACACTTTCTATAATTGATAATGGTGGGCAGTAT
>JYMV01028499.1_pt2 | contig 14682 bp, 13 predicted proteins | sample 338911 | NCBI WGS metagenome assembly JYMV01 (sample SAMN03354496, study PRJNA234377) | hydrothermal vent metagenome | biome: Deep sea; feature: Hydrothermal plumes at the Eastern Lau Spreading Center, Western Pacific Ocean; material: Seawater | place: Tonga | collected 2009 | depth 2000 m m
CGCTTTCCTTGTTCTCTTTTCTTTTTTCAGATGCAGCTTGTGTGTACACTTCTTCAGTTTGTCGATAAGAAACTGCAAGTTTGCAACCGTTTGGACACCAAGAAATCGATGCAATCGATCCTTCTTTAAAATTAGTAAGTTGTATCGCCTCGCCGCCTGACATGTCAATCATAAATATTTGACCACCGCTTTCACTACCGCGAATAAATGCAACTTGTGAGCCATCTGGTGACCATTGAGGCAAACCATCTTTGCCATCATTCGTTAATTGACGAGGAAGTTTGCTTCCTTTGGTCTGTGCAACCCAAATAGTGGTATTGTTTCGGCCATCTTTCACGCACTTTTTGGTGTATAAGATTTGCGAGCCATCAGGAGAAATTTTGGGGTTACCGACAGAGACAAGATTATCAATATCTTCAGGTGTAATCAGTTTCTTTTTAGCCATAAACTGTATCGTATCGTTTACTCTACCCATAGATGGAACTTAAAGAACTTCTTGCTGATTTAATAGCCATTGACTCGACGAGTAACTTGAGCAATGAGCCAATTGTCGCATATATAGAGCGTTACTTCCAAGGGAGCAAAGTCAAGAGTCATCGACTTCAGGCACACGAAGAAGGCAAATATAATCTTTTGCTTACGAAAGGTGAACCCTCCGAATGTGGTTTGACACTCTGCGGTCATGTAGACACTGTGCCTGCGGATGCCGCGAGGTGGCAAAGTGACCCATGGGTTTTGACAGAACGAGATGAAAACTGGTATGCGCGCGGTTCATGCGACATGAAGGGTTTTATTGCAATTGCAATTCAAGCCATTGAAAAAGCGGAAGTGGTTACCGGTTGTCTTGCTGTTTTGTTTCTTTGTGATGAAGAGTTGGGTTCATTTGGTGCAAAACATATTTTGCAAGAGGGTCTTCCCGTTCCAATTCCAAAGCAAGTCATAATTGGCGAGCCAACTTCCTTGCAAGTTGTTCGATTGCACAAAGGGCATCTGAGTATGTCGATTACGGTTGAAGGCGTATCTGCGCATACTGGGTCACCTCATCTTGGTAAAAATGCGGCAGTGGCTGGGGGAAAAATTATTTGCGCACTTGCAGAATTAGCAAAAAAATATGAAAGTGTTCGCACTGAATCAAGCAATCATTTCCCTGAAGTCGCAAAATTCCCAGTGTTGACAGTTTCCACGCTTACCGCAGGATCTGCAATTAATGTCGTTCCAGATGCATGCACTATTGGAATTGGTTTGCGGTTATTGCCAGACCAAAATAAAGAAGAAGTTGTTGCAGAAATTAAAGACACAATATCTGTTGTTTGTGATTTGACGTGGAATCTTACAGAACTTGGAGATAATCCAACTATGCTTACCGCCGAAAGTTCATCTGTGAACCAGTGGGTTTGCTCGCATATTGGCCAAAAGGGAAGTGTCGGTGTTTCGTATGGAACAGATGGTGGATATTTATCTCGCGTTGGATACGAATGTGTTCTCTATGGAGCGGGTACTATCGCTGTAGCGCATAAACCAGATGAATTTGTTCCAATAGATGAGATGAAAACTTGTGCCAGTACTATTCAATCTGCCGCGCAACATTTTTGTGGCGGTGATGCATGACCATCTACAATCCTGAACTAGTTTGGATTGACGGGTCATTCGTTGCAAAAAAATCAATTACGGTCGAGCAAGGTGTTATCACTGGAATTGGCAATGGTGATGGTTCGGATAAGGGCGCTTTTTTGCCTGGTTTTGTGAATACGCATAGTCATGCTTTCCAAAGGGGACTACGTGGACGGGGTGAGCTATTTCCAAGTGGGAGCGATAGTTTTTGGGGATGGCGAGAAGAGATGTACAAGTTAGTTAGCGAGTTGTCCGTCGGTCAATTTCGCAAGTTGTGCGTGCAATCTTTTTTAGAAATGCGACAAGCAGGGATTACAACAGTTGGTGAGTTTCATTATTTTCATCACGACCGAGATGCTGATTTTGCAATGGATCAAGTAGTACTTGATGCTGCAAATGAGGCAGGCATTCGCATCGTAATTCTTCATGCTTTTTACAACAAGGGTGGATTCGATTTAGCTTTGAATGCGGGGCAGAGTAGATTTGAAACTAACAGCCTTGCTTCGTGGTGGTCGCAAGTAGACAAACTCCGCACTTCAGTAGATGGTTCGATGCAGCAAGTTGGTACAGTTGCGCATTCAGTTCGTGCTGTTGGTATAGAAACAATAAAAGAAATCGCAAGTGGTTCAATGCATCGTGGTATGCCAATGCATATCCATGTAGAAGAACAACGCCAAGAAATGGAATCTTGTTTGAAGGCCCATGGTGTAACACCGATGGCACTACTTAACGATGCAATAGAAGTCTCGCCTTTAGTGACGGCTGTGCACTGCACGCATACTGCAGCGGCAGACATGGAACAATGGTTGAGTGCTGGTGGAAATGTTTGTTTGTGTCCGCTTACTGAGGCAAATTTAGCTGATGGCATTTGTGATGTACACCGGATTGTGAAACAGTGTGGATGTGTTTCGCTCGGTTCTGATTCTAATGCGAGAATTTCGATGCTCGAAGAAATGCGTTGGATGGAATATGCACAGCGACTTGTGCGGGAAGAGCGTGGTGTGTGTGTTGACAGCGAAGGCGAAATGGCAAGTTATCTTATTGACGCAGCGACAAAAAATGGTGCGCGATGTCTTGGCATTCCTGCTGGTGTTATTGAAGTTGGAAAACTAGCTGATTTTACAGTTATCGATATGGAGCATCCACAACTTAAAGGTGTAACACCAAAGACGTTAGGCGCAGCGATTTGCTGTGGTGCAGACAATGCAGCGATTAGCCGGACGATTATTGCAGGTGCGTAAGGATGCCCAAGTGTGAACCGAATCGTTTATGCCGTCCAACGGATGAATCATAAATTGGTTTTCGTACTTGGTCAGCGCTAGGAGTTAGTGCAACTTGTTTACTGTTGTAAAATTCGAGACAACGCTCATCGAAATCAACGCCGATATATTGAAGCGTGCCTTCGATTGTTTTTTTGAAATCACTGACAATCGCTTCGTAAGGGACTTCATAAATTAACCCAGGCAAAATAGTGTTCCAATGTTCCATGACGCGTTTGTATTGTTCGTAGACGCCCAACAAATCGCCTAAATCAGCAGTATAAGAATGGTTTGCACTAAAGGAATTTGCAAAACATGAAACACATGTGTCGAGAGGATTGCGAGTAGTGTGAATTATTTTTGCATTCGGGAATAATAAATTGATTAGTCCTATGTGCAAATAATTCATCGGCATCTTGTCGGTACAGAACTTAGAATCACTAGCAAGTCGGTCGAGATATTGTTGTTGCCATTGAGAGTCAGGATCATTAATGCATTTTGGATATGGTTTTTCGTTGACAAATCGAAGTATCTGATTGACTTCGCCGGCGGTATCTATATCAGGATGCGCACCGATAATCTGTTCAAGTAAAGTAGTTCCACTGCGAAACATCCCAACAATAAAAATGGGGTCTGGTACACCGGTACCTGATATACATGTGTCTGGCACAGGTGTGCCAGACCCGACTGATTTAATTACATTATCGACTAGTTTTATATGTTCTTTCAGAGGGAAATTCCCTGCATGCAATTGATTCCCTTTTTCCCATTCCGCCCATGCTTCGTCGAATCGTTCAAGTTCTTCAAGAACGCGTCCTCTGTGCATTCGTAAATTGGATTGGTGATAGGGAGAAAGGGTAGGAGTAAGTGCTGCATCGATTGCTTCAAGTGCAACTTGTGGCTTGTTTTGTTTTCTGGCAATTCTTACTTTTGCAAGTGCTACTAAAACCGAATCAGAAGTGGGTGAATTATCTAGAAATTCGATTGCTTCTTCTGTTCTCCCTAATGATTCAAGTACTTCTGCCTTGCCTGCAATCGCCTCAGTGAAGTCCTTATCTTTTGCAATGGCGCTTTCGTATGATGCTAGTGCTTTTGCTAAATTGCCATTGAGTCGATGTGCTGTCGCTAAAGTTGTATGTGACTGCGCTTCTTGCGGTTGTAATTGAATTAATTTTTGTGCAAATTGAAGTGGGACAGGGAGCGTTCCTGAACTATTAGCTGCCATCGATAGAAGGTGCCATGCTTCGGCATTGTTTGGGTCTGAATCAATAGAGTTTTCGATTGCAATTGCAGCCTTTGAAGCAAGACCTCGCGTTAAACACATTTTTGCATAGAAAATTGCAATCGAAATATCTTCTGGTGCACTTTGGATTGCTTCGGTTGCAATTTCCATCGCTCTGTCAACTTTGCCAGATTGTTCAAGAGTGAGCGCTAGCTCAGCAAGAATAATTGGCGCATTGCCCGAGACTTGTTTCGCCAGGGTGAACCAGTGAATAGCGCCCTTGAGATTACGTCGGTCACGTTCAAGCATGCCAAGCACTCGAATGATTGTTAAATCGTTTGGATTTGCTTTCAGTAATTGTTGGTAAATTTTTTCAGCCTGCCCAAATTTGCCTGCGGCATGTAATTTCCCGGCTTTAGAAATGAGTTGTTGACCAGTAAGTTTCGCCATAAGTAAGCAGGATACAAGTAGAATGACTACTTATGGCAAATTTGCTTTCAGCACGAACAATTTCAAAGTCATTTTCAACAAGGCATCTTTTTCATGGTGTAACTTTACACCTAGAAGAAGGGGAACGGCTGGGGATCATTGGGCCAAACGGCTCAGGCAAATCGACGTTGTTAAAAATTCTTGCGGGGATGGAAACTGCTGATGATGGCGAGATTACCTCTAAACGTGGCTTGCGACTTTGGTATGTTCCTCAGGAATCTATATTTCCTCCAGAATCAACACCGTTGCAAGCAGTGGTCGATTCTATTGGTGGCGACGAATTAGAATCGGAAGTTGCAGCTTCAATTGCACTTTCAAAACTTGGATTTGAAAGCTTTGATCAACCTTTTGGTGAACTTTCAGGTGGTTGGCAAAAGCGTGTTGCAATGGCATGCGGCTTAGTGCATGACCCGGAAGTCATGTTGCTCGATGAGCCGACAAATCACCTAGATCTTGATGCGGTTGAGTGGCTTGAGCGATTCGTGCTTACAGCGAATATGTCAATGTTGTTTGTAACGCATGACCGTCGTTTTCTGGAAAATTGTGCATCTAGAATTTTGGAATTAGCATCGTCGTATCCAGACGGTGCATTTGAAGTGAATGGCAATTACACGGAATTTGTTCGTCGGAAAGAAGCGTTTCTAGTTTCGCAAGAAGCGGAAGAATCTGCGCTTGCAAACAAGGTGCGTCGTGATACCGCTTGGCTTAGGCAAGGAATTCAAGGCAGACAAACGAGAAACAAAACGCAAGTTCGGGACGCTGCATCTCGAAGAGCAGAACTGAAATCTGTTGCGAATCGAAATTTAGCCCCTTCAAAACGTGCTGGAATTAATTTTGACGCTGTTGGGCGTAAGACGAATAAATTACTTGTCATGCACTCCGTTGAAAAATCAATGGGAAATAAATTGCTGTTTAGTGATTTAGATTTAGAATTAACTCCAGGTAGAAGAATTGGTCTTGTCGGTCCAAATGGTTCTGGTAAAACAACACTTCTTAGGCTTATTAATGAGGAACTTAAATCGGACAAAGGGACTATTAAGCGCGCTGATAATTTGCGTGTAGTTACAGCAAGTCAACATCGACTTGACCTTAACCCAAACATTACTTTGCAAGATACACTTTGCCCTATTGGTGAAATGGTCTTATATCGTGGCAAAGAAATGCATGTTTCTGGCTGGGCTGATAGATTTTTATTTACGAGAGAACAATTAGGCACCCTTGTAGGATCGTTATCTGGTGGCGAACAAGCACGTATACAAATTGCATCTTTAATGTTGCAGCCTGCTGACATATTGTTGCTTGATGAGCCTACAAATGATTTAGATATCCCAACACTAGAGGTACTTGAGGAAGCTTTATTAGATTTTCCTGGTGCTATTTTGTTGATTACGCATGACCGGTTTATGCTTGATCGAATTGCAACTGAATACTTAGCATTAGATGGCAAAGGCACTGCCAAAGAGTTTGCTGGTTTTGAACAGTGGCAGGAGTGGTTGAAACAAAAGCCCACTGTCAAATCGTCTCTTTCAAAGTCTGAATCAGCAAAGGTGCGGCAAAAGAGTGTTCCCGTGAAATTAAGTTATAAATTGCAACGGGAGTTTGATGGAATGGAGAGTGCAATTGCAAGAGCTGAAAGTGAAGTTGAACGGGCAGAATTAATTGTAAATGATGTTGCTGTTATTTCAGACCATTCAAAACATGCTGAAGCCTGTGCAGCTGCTGCGAAAGCGCACGAAGCAGTCCGAATTTTGTACAATCGTTGGGCTGCATTAGAAGCACTTCAAAATTAATTAACCCTCGGCTAAAAATTTCTATAAAAAAACAACACCGTAAGGGGTTGTTTTTTTAATAGCGGGGACAGGATTCGAACCTGCGACCTTCAGGTTATGAGCCTGACGAGCTACCAGACTGCTCTACCCCGCATCGGGGTTAGGCAGTATACGCTAATTGGCTTGATTACGCCTAATTGGTCGATGATTATTGTGTGAGTTTAGTATCTAAATTGAATTTTGGATGGCTGTACATACTATGTGGATTAGTACTAACAGTTGCTGCAATTATCCTTCCTGCACACCAAGAGCTTCAGGAGTTAAAGTCAAAGCAGGAAGTTATTGCTGATGATTTAGAATATCTTGAATACCAAGTGACTATATATGAAACATTTCTACAAGATATTGTTAACCGAGAACCTGACTTCATACAACGGCTAACTGAAATGCAATTCAATAGAGCACCGCAAGGTGAACAGGTTGTTTTTGACCCCTCAGCTCCAAGGACTCCGCTTGAATGGGTTGCGCAACGGGCTATCAAATCGCGCACAATTCAATCGGATGTACAGCAAGCTTCGTTACTTTCAAAATTCACTGAAGATGAGGGGCGCCTATGGGTGCTCGCCGTGGGCATTATCATTTTATTTGTTGGGTTGACTTCTCAAGCAAGTCCAACAGACAAAACAATTGAATAATCGCATTCTTTTCCTCTGGGTAAAGAAATAGCGCAGTACTTTTCGGTTTCGATTCTTGGGTGGTTACGCTTCTAGTTATGTCATGGAATGTAGATGAGATTAACGATAATGCACTTCGGCTTCTTTGTATTGATGGGCTTGGTGGTGCAACGTTATCAAAACTTGTTGTAGCTGCAGGTGGAATCAATGAGGCTGGAGATGCTTTGGAATCTGGCCAGGCAACGGAGTGGTTGCCTAGGGGGGCGAGCGAAATGTTGCGTGATCGAATGCAACGGATGGAAGTCGATCCAGCACGGTGGTCTGCGGAAGCGGTTGCAGCAAAAATTGTACTTGTCACGGATGATGACTTCCCGCAATTCTTGTCGCCGCTCCCCGCTTGCCCAGCAGCATTGTGGTATCGGGGCTCACTCGAGGGTCTTTCCCTTGCATCAGTTGGAATTGTTGGATCTCGTAGATGTACTAAATATGGGATAGAACAGGCTACCTTGTTCTCAAAAGAAATTGTTCAATCTGATTTAACTGTAATTTCGGGTGGAGCACGTGGTATTGATGCAGCCGCACATCGAACAGCAATTCAGTATGGGGGTTCTACCGCAGTTGTTCTTGGTTCAGGTTTAAGCGTCGTATATCCTCCCGAACATGCGACACTATTTGATTCAATTGTTCGTGAGAACGGTGTAATTGTGAGTGAATTTCCGTGTCATCGTTCTCCGCGTCCGGCGTATTTTCCTCGTCGAAATAGAATTGTCTCGGGTTTGTCATCGGTGGTCCTTGTTGTTGAAGCAGCCCGTAGAAGCGGTGCGCTCATTACAGCAAGGATCGCCGTTGAAGAGCATGGTCGGCAGGTCTTTGCTATTCCAGGTCGATTAGGTGATAGCACGTCTGCAGGATGCTTGCAATGCATGAGAGATGGCTGGGCTGGAGTGGCAATTCAGCCAGCTGATATTATCGAAGAGGCGGTAAGTGCTTGGGCGCGTTTATCTAGTAACTTCGCAATACACCAGTAACAATTCCCTGCACAACACAATGTTTAACAATGATTGGATCGAACTCAGTATTGGCTGGTTGAAGTCGAATGGTACCATTCGTTTCTTTATAAAAAGTTTTCAAAGTAGTTTCGCCGTCAGGGAGTAAAGCCACAACACGATCGCCGTTTTTTGCTGTCGATTGTTTTTGTACTAAAACGAAATCGCCGTCGAGAATACCCTCGTCTTTCATAGATTCGCCTTCTACTCGGAGAGCGAATGTATCGCCTCGTTGGCCGACCCTTGGTCCGAACATACTCGTTAAATCTAAAGTTTCGCTGTCTTCACATCGTTCAATCGGCATGCCAGCAGCAATGCGCCCCACCAAAGGAAACCGCATCGCTGCATTTTCTTTCTTTTCATACCGTTCTGTTATTGATTCAGCAATCGATAAAGAGCGTGCTCTGTTCGCTTCTCTTGTTAATGCTCCTTTGCGTATCAACGCTTCTATTCGTTCGAATACCGTTACTTTGCTGACGCCGATTTGTTCGGCTAGTTCTTGCATCGTTGGGGAGTATCCATGATCGTTTTGGCATTGTCGAATGAGCTCGATTACTTCGAGTTGTTTGGGCGTGAGGTTCATCGTCATGATCCTTTTGTAAAAGAGGGGTGCGTCCAAAGAGGGTGAGTTGGTTCACTTTGCAGAATACATTTTCTGCTTCGTGACAAATGTTCTTATATAAGGATGTAATAAGTTTCGCTAATTTATTTTTGCGAGGTTTTCTGCTTGGAGTTTCGTGCACAGTGATAGTCTCAAGTACTTCAATTGCTGCTGCAGCAGGGGAGAAAAACACTCTGTCGATTTTAAGGATGCGGTCAAGAAATGTTTTTGGTCGTGCACTTCTGTGTTTTGGCGGTGAAGTGAGTAGTGCTGATGGGGCACCACCTTCTACCGCAACGATGCGATTGCCTTCACCAAAATATTTGGTTCCGTATGTTTGACTTGGTCCAAGTTGTAGTAGTGGTACTTCCATAATGCAATGCTCCTGCCTTCTAAAATTACTATCGGCAAGGTTGTACGGTATATGTTAGGCAAACATAACCATAATGTCAAATTATATTGAAAAGCGTTATTATTTGCGTTGTGTGTAAGATTCCAGACAAAATAATTTCCAATTCTTGGATGTTGGACCCTAACATTACTTATTTGAACCACGGAAGTTTTGGCGCGAGGGTGTCTGAGGTTTTTGAATATCAGCAATCCCTCAAAAGAGAACTTGAGCTCTCACCTATTAATTTTTTAGATAGACAGCGGTATCGAATCGATGAAGCAAGGAACTGTATTTCCTCTTTCCTTGGTGCTGAAGTAGAGGGGTTTGGCTTTGTTGATAATGCAACAACTGGAGTTGGTTGTGTGGTGCAGTCCATTCAAATTGAGCCTGAGGATGAAATTTTAACTACGAACCTAGTGTATAACGGAATTAGGCAATTATTAACCCGAATTGCTTCTGATGCTTGTTGTTCCTATAGAGAATTGCAGGTTCAGTTTCCATTACAAAGCCAAAATGAATTACTACAATTAATTACCGATGCAATTTCAAATAAAACTAAATTACTTGTTGTTGATCACGTAGCTTCTGCTTCGGCTATTGTATTCCCAGTAAAAGAAATAGCTAAAATTTGTAAGGAAAGAGGCATTTTACTCTTAGTAGATGGGGCGCATGCACCGGGAATGCTTGATCTACATATCGATTCGATTGGAGCAGATTGGTATGTTGGTAATTTGCATAAATGGATTTGTGCGCCACTTAGTGCTGGTTTTGTGTACACGTCCGAGCCACACAGGGACACAACACATCCCATGACCATTAGCCATTGGTATAAACAAGGGATAACCAATGAATTTAATTGGCAAGGGACTAAAGATATTACTCCTTGGCTTGCTGCAGCAAAAGCAGTCGAATGGGGAAGTAAAATTGGATGGAGCCGAATTCAACAACACAACCATGCATTTGCAGTCTGGATGCAAAAGACCTTAGTTGCTACTTGGAATGTTGAGCCTCTTTCGCCTTTAGATGGATCGATGCTTGGATCTATGGTGACTGTGCCGCTTCCTGCTACTTTGCCGAATGAAATGGAAGCTTGTTTGGCCTATCGAGATTATTTGTATGAAAATTACCAAATAGAAGTACCAATCTTCGAACTTCAAGGTCGTGGAGTCGTACGATTGAGTGGGCAACTCTATTCTCGGGAAGAGCATCTAAAGCGTTTAATATCGGCAGTTTGCGATTATTCCGCTTGAAATGCAAATTATTTTTCATATTTTAAAGAAATATGACAAATATAACTTGACATATATCCATATTTAGTGCAAATTAACGATGTCCGTTAGTCGGATAGTGACAACACTGATTGTTTGCCCTTAGGAGGGTGAGGGATCTATCATCTTTTTGCGAGAGCAAAAAACATGATTTTGCCGAATTCAAAAGGTGTGTCAAGGGACGGACAAGCCGTATGAATTCGGCATGTTAAGGATCAATACCTTGTTGGTGTTGATAAATGTAAGGGAACATAACCTGACCTGAGAAAGAGGTTGTGCAACAGACAAACGCTTCCACGTCCTGTTGCTTGGTTAAACTTCAATTTCCCAAAAGATTAGGGCTCTTGGCCGGCAAGAGCCCTTTTTCATGCTCGTTACTAATTTGCGCTCGAAATGTTTAGTGATTTTGTAATTTGATAATTGATTAACCGCAATGCGCCAGAGTTGCTGCACCAAGTAGCCCAGCATCAGGTCCAAGGATGGTGATGCAAATTTCACATTGCTGGCAATGCGGGGGAAAAACGTCTTTGAGGAATTGTTCACGAATCGTCTGTATATAAGATTCGCCGAGAGCTTCGACAAGACCACCACCGAGAACAACTTTGTTAAGCGAGAGTAGGGTAATTACATTTGCAAGCGAAGTACCAATCCGTTTTGCGCCAGCATTGATAACGGTGGTTAGTGCTTCGTCTTTACCGTAGCCGTTTTGGATCGTTTTGGTATCTAGTTCGGGGTTTTGAAGAATTCTTTGCATTCCGCTTCTGCTTGCAAATGCCTCGAGTACTCTGTGAGAATGGTCATCGCTATGCTCGCAGATGCCCATGCCAAATTCACCACCAGTGCCAAGAGGTCCTCGCCAGATTGTGTTATTTAAGATTAAGCCTCCGCCGATTCCAGTACCAATCCATACCGCGAAGAGCGATTCAGAACCTCTACCAGCGCCAAACTTAAATTCCCCCCAAGCTGCGGCGGTGACATCATTTTCAATAATAACGTTGCAATGCAATTTTTCGCTAATAAACTGAGCTAGGGGCACATTGTCCCAATCTAAATTCTCAGCACGAAGGACAATGCCATTTGTAGCATCAACACTTCCTGCAACGGAGATTCCGACACCATCGCGTACATCTGCGCCGAGTTCAGTAACAGCATCGCAAACTTGATTTGCTACAGTTTCAAAATCGCCTCGAGCAACTATTGGTTGATGTAATCGTTGAACTACTTTGTTCTGCTCAATGCAACCAACAAGTAAATTGGTGCCACCGATATCAATGCCAATCACGTTATTGACTCGGGCGTTTTTGTATGAAAGGTTGTGTTCTTCTGAAAAAGTTGGGCAACGCGAAGTAAGTTTGCATCGTCGTACCATGCCGCTTGTAAATGTAATCCGATTGGAAGCGGATTGCCGGTTGTTTCTGAAAAACCACAAGGAATAGAAATGCCACAAATGCCTGCGATGTTAGTGTTCGCTGTATAGACATCGCAAAGATACATTGCTAATGGGTCTGCTTTTTCACCGATTTTGAATGCTGTTGTGGGCGTTGTTGGCCCAAGGATCACATCACACACTTCGAAAGCACGTTTGTACTCTTCGCTAATGAGTCGTCTTGTTTTTAATGCATTGTTGTAATACGCATCGTAATACCCGCTACTAAGAACATACGTACCGAGCATGATTCTGCGTTTTACTTCGTCGCCAAAACCTTCTGCGCGGCTCTCTGAATACAGTTCGAATAAATCTTTGCATGGTTTAGCCGTTCGGTGTCCGTATCGAATTCCATCGTATCTTGCTAAGTTGCTCGAACATTCCGCTGGAGCAAGAACGTAATACGTTGAAATCCCAACTTCGGTGAGCGGTAAATCAATGTCTACTATTGTTGCTCCAAGTTCTCTGTATGTTTCTATAGCAGCAGAGATTGCAGAGTCAACATCAGGACTATTTTGCCCACCGATATATTGTGCTGCTACTCCAATGCGTAACGTATCGAAGGGGGAATCGAGGTTTGTTGTTAAATCTGGTGAAGGTTCGTTTCGGCAAGTTGAATCAAATTCATCAAAACCTGCCATCACTTCAGTTACTTTTGCGACATCTTCGACTGTTGTGGCAAAGGCACCAATTTGATCTAAACTCGATGCGAATGCTACAAGTCCGTAACGGCTGACCAATCCGTAGGTTGGTTTGTACCCGACGATGCCGCATAGTGCTGCAGGTTGTCGGATTGAACCACCGGTGTCAGACCCGAGAGCTACATCGCAAAGCCGAGCTGCAACAGCAGCAGCGCTACCTCCCGACGAACCGCCAGGCACTCTCGTTGTATCCCAGGGATTTAGCACGGGTCCCCAAGCGCAGTGCTCTGTGGAAGAACCCATAGCAAATTCGTCACAATTTGTTTTGCCAACAAGTGTAGCGCCAGCGCAAAGCAATCGGTCAATTACAGTTGCATTGAATGGGGATTCATATCCATCAAGCATTTTTGAACCACACGTTGTTGTGCCCGTTGTTGTAACAATGTTGTCTTTGACTGCGACAGTCAATCCATCCAGTACACCGTTTTGTGCTGTGTTTGGTTGTTCCCAGACTTCACGGAAAGCATTGTATGTATCACCTTTTTGAATAGTGTTCATGCTTCGCCACCAAGCACTTTTGGTACATCAAAGAAAACGTCTTTTACAGCAGGAGCATTTGCTAACACTTGCTCTTGCGTAAGCGTTGAAGTGGTAGTGTCGTCTCTGCTTGCGTTTTGTAATTCAGTTGGGTGATCAAGAGGGTCAACGCCTGTTGTGTCGATCTCATTTAATCTGCTGATATGTTCAAAAATTGTACTTAGGTCTTCTTTTGCCTTCTCAATCTCCATGTCTGAGAGTGCAAGCCGGGCCAGTGTAGCAACATGGCGGACTTCATCGGTTGTCAATGATGTATTCATAGTGCGAAGCGTATCAGAATCTCATGAGGTATCATATTGTTCTATGGCAACAAATAAACTCATATCATTTGTTACACGAAGTGTAGTGTCGATTGTCCTGCTGGCTATATCGATAGGCATCGTAATGATACTCATTAACACGAAGCCACAACTTGCAGTAGTTACTGGAAAACGAATGTTGCCCGCTGTTGTCGTAATTGAAGCAATGCCTCTGAAAATGAAGCGAAGATCCATCGGATACGGCGTTGCGGATGCTATGCAACATGCTGATATTCCAGCAGAAATTGCTTCGACTGTGGTTACTTTGCCTGCAACTACTCGAGCAGGTAGGCAACTTAGAAAAGGTGAACTTATTCTAGAATTGGATGATTCTGATTTTCAGCAACAATTCATTCGTGCGCAGCAAGCGCTTTCATCTGCAAAATCTGCACTCTCATTATTAGAAGTGGAAAGAAATGCTGCGGAAGAACGAGCGGTTTTAGCGAACGAAGATAAACAGTTGGCAGAAGTTGAATTTAGCCGTGTGCAGGAAGCCTTTGATAGAGGTGGTGCAAAACAACGTGAAGTTGATGCAGCAAAGCAAAAATTCATATCAGTTTCTTCTGTTGCCATAAATGCAAATGAAACAGCTAGTCGATTCCCCTTAAGAGAAGAGCAGGCATCTTCAATGGTTCTTACACGAGAAGCTGAAGTAGTTATGGCAAAAGACAATCTATTGCGGTGCCATATCCTGAGCCCAATTGATGGCGTTTTACAAACCATTGATGTTCGGGTAGGAGAGTTGGTAAATCAAGGGCAAAGAGTCGCTCGCATAGTTAACAGCAGTATTTTGGAAATTCCACTTCGGCTTCCTTCCCACGCTCGTTCTTATGTCTCAGTTGGCGACGAAGTGGCACTACGGTCTGCAGGATTTGGAAAACGCTATTGGGATGCAAGAGTTTCAAGGATTGCACCAGAAGATGACACCACATCAAGAACGATGATTGTCTATGTTGATATCAATCAAGACCCTACTGATGCAAGCAGCGTGCCTCCTGGTTTATTTGTTCGCGGTGAAATTAAAAGCATGAAAGACGATCGACTTCGTTGGGTAGTTCCAAGGCGGTCGATTCGTGAGGATAGAGTCATGGTCATCCGCGATTCAATTTTGCGAAGCATTCCAGTTTCAATTGATTATTCTGTAACTGGTGAACTCCCACAATTTGGAATCCCCGATCAAGATTGGGCAGTGCTCGAGACGCCATTAGCAGATGGCGATTTTATTGTTGTTGACCCTGGTGGTTCACTTCGAGATGGAATGGATGTGCGAAAGATACTCGCTAAAGAGGTTTCTCTGGGATGAATCTTCCTAAGTTTGGCGTTAAAAATCCTGTACCAATAAACCTTCTAATGGCGGGGTTTATTCTCGCTGGAATTTTTGCATCATTT
>JYMV01004778.1_pt1 | contig 14678 bp, 11 predicted proteins | sample 338911 | NCBI WGS metagenome assembly JYMV01 (sample SAMN03354496, study PRJNA234377) | hydrothermal vent metagenome | biome: Deep sea; feature: Hydrothermal plumes at the Eastern Lau Spreading Center, Western Pacific Ocean; material: Seawater | place: Tonga | collected 2009 | depth 2000 m m
AATGAAGGTTATCATTCGACTCTGGGTTTAGATTTTTAAGTGAGTAGTAGTAAGGCACTGCACTGCTTTTTACACCAGTATCAGTAGAAAAGCCATTCGCTGCAATGAAAAAGCCGATACTGGTACCAGCAGGAAAGTGCCCAATACTCACTCTATCCCCTTGACGTAAATGAGGGTAAGACAAATTGGGAAACACGATGGTTTCCCGAACGTCAAAACGGGTTGATGGCGGAGCGTTGGGATCAAATGTGAAGTAACCAAAAGCGTTTCTATAACCAGCGCCTTCGTGTAAAAAAGTAATGAAAACTTCGCCGTCTTCTATCAAGTGGATAGTCGACCCTGCGTCATCAGTGATAAAGGCTTCGTTTAGTTCACTTTCAGGTAGTGCGTTGGCAATACGCTCAAAAAAATCATTAGGGTATGAATCAATATAGGTTATCTCATTGGGTTTTCCTGTGGTTAACTCATAGCCATATGGCCAAGCCTGGTCTGAAGCGAAGCGCCATACATATTGTCCGTCAACAACCTCAACAGCTTGCAGCTGTGTTGGGATGAAGGCAATGGCAAGTACAACACAGACCATAAATGCGTGTCTCATAGCTTTTCCTCTTGGTTGAGAATGCAACAGAGGTATATAGGCTATAAATGTGCCAGTTGTTTAAGTTGTTGTAATTTATGGGGAAAGGTTGTTTTTAGGTGTTTGCTTTAAGCGTTTTTTGCATAATGCAACGCAATTAACAATCAATTTTTTCAAGTACCTGTTTAAGCTCATCTAAGGTGAAAGGCTTAGAGATAACATCTAAGATACCTTGTTGTTTTAAATCAGTGATATTGGCGTCAGCTAGGTAACCCGATGAAATAATTGCTTTTACAGTGGGGTCAGCATTTTTTAACAGCTTAAACGTTTTTAATCCATCCATTTCGGGCATCATATAATCGAGTATAACAAGGTCGATTTCATCGCCCTGTGCTAAGTAGGTTGCCACCGCATCTTTTCCACAATTAACCGAGATAACGGAGTAACCCAGCAATGACAACAATTCTGTACATACGTTATTAACCAAAGGTTCGTCGTCTACGAGTAATATTGTTTTGTTAGACGCTGTTTTTTCTATGACTGGTTCTGATATCTCAATGTCATCTATGCTTTCAGACGATAACACAGGTAGAGTGATAGTGAATGTAGTACCCTTTCCTTCATCACTGGAGACACCAATTATTCCCCCATGTTGCTCAATAGTACCTTTTACCGAAGACAATCCCAGACCCGTTCCTTTTCCTTGGGGTTTGGTTGTATAAAATGGCTCAAAAATTTGAAGAAGTTTGTCTTGAGCAATACCGAAACCCGTATCCGATATTGTGATTTGTATTGCCTCACCATACTTTTCATCTTTGAATTCGGCAAAGGGAAGTCTGGCGGTATTTATAAATAGATAGCCACCATCAGGCATGGCGTCACGAGCGTTTAATGCAATATTCAAAATAGCTGTTTTCAACAAGGCTTTGTCGGCTACCACATGAAAAGCCGTCGCTTCTAAATTAGCACCCACAGTAATTTGTTTACTCATGGTGTGGTTTAGAAACTGCATGGTTTCATTAATTAAGTCGTGTACATTGACCGTTGCAAGTTGCAATTCATTTTTTCTTGAAAAGGTAAGCAGTTGCTCCGTTAATTTTTTAGAGACTTGCGATGCTTCTGAAATTCGCTTCGAGTAATTCAGGATATCGCTATCATCGCTTTTATGACTTATTAATTCCGCATAGCCCATAATCGCCGCAAGCTGATTATTGAAGTCGTGTGCAACGCCCCCAGCCAGTCTGCCAATGGCTTCCATTTTCTGAGAATGACGAAGTTGTTCTTGTAATGTTTTGTATTCACTGACATCACGTACAATCGCTATAAAACGTTGTACTCCCGATTCTGCCGTAACCAGTTGAAGCAAAATGTTCACATCAACCAGGTGCCCATCTTTATGCTGGTGGACGGTGTCGAAGCTTAGTGAATCCACATCATTATCAAGTAGCGGCTGTACAAACTTTCTAAACTTAGCTTCGTCGAAATGGGGTTTAATATCATAAGGGTGCATATTACTCAGTTCGTCAAAACTATAACCCACTTGCTCTCTGGCTCCCCTATTTATATAGGTGAACTTAAGTGTGTCGGGAGTAAAAATGAATACACAATCAAATGTCTTATCAACAATACTTTTAAATTCAAGCAATGCTGCGTTTGATGCATTTTCATCACTAATATCCCTTATCATCAAAAAAGCGAACGTTTGATGAGTATCAGAGGCAATACTGGTTGATACTTGGGCAGGGAAAATTGATCCATCTCTTCTCATTAATTGCCTTTCGAAACAGGATGAATTCTTTGAGAAATACTGATGCTGCCCTAAATTGCTCTCAGTAGTCAGCTGTGTATCGACTTCCTTTAAATTTAAGCTTTGAATGGAATCCGCCGAGTATCTGACCATAGCTTTAAACGCATCATTGCTGCCTATTATCTGATATTGATCGTCGATGATGCAGATACCATCAACAGATTGTTCGAGCATAGTTGAAAGTAATTGTTCAAGCTGATCGGGTGAGTTTTCAGATATTATTTTGTGAAAGAATCTGTTCACAATATCTCCTGTGAAGAGAACGGCAAGACGAATAAAACGATGATGTTTAAAAGCTACCTACAGAGTATTGTTTTAATACCTTAAAAAAGCCAATTTTCTGCAAGTAATTATGGGGTGTGGCTTCTAATTTACTGTTTATTAGTTCTATTATTTAAGTCTTTATTATTCACTTCAAAGTGCTTTTCATTTTAAGACCCTCAGGTTGTGCCTAAGGGCATGCGTTTCATTAGTAAAGCCTCTACCAAGCCAATGAAAAGGAAACAAACGGCTGTTATCAGGTAACTACTAAAGGCAAGTCCATCATCGAAGGGGGATAACCCGTGGTCCCAATTCCAAATTAGGATTGGAACAACACTTATAAAGCTTACTGTTAGCGAGTAGCAAATATTGCGCACAACCCGGTAAAGCACGACTAATTGTGTCATTGTAGCGCTAGTGAGTGATAAACCAAAAACTAGATAATAGGTAGCACTGTGGACAGCGCCAACTATTACTAAAGTAACAAAAAAAGTATCTACTCGATGCAGTTCATAAAGTGTATTGCCCATGAGAAGCTCTATGCATGCTGCAATTATCAATACAGATGCAATTCTTAACGTGGTTTCAAGGGAGACCACTAGATAAGTGGGAACACGAGCAAGCTCCCCATCGTCTTTTTTTTCCTTGTGCTTTATTTCAATAGCACGGGGAGGAGCAATCATTAACAAATACAATATGCTATATGAGAGAACATGGTTGTTGAATTGCGTTTTACCCGCTATTTGTATAATTCTCTGAACTAATGTTTTCATGCCTTATTCTCCTGCATACCTTATTCTACATAATGCGCTGGTTTGGGCGGGTTGAGCTTTTTAGGCTCGTGTTCAAGTGCGTATTCTTTTAAATCTCGACATAGCGCTATACCTACATTCATGCACACAACGAAACCTACGCCAAGAAATAGCAATGCCACTAACGCTAACGCTGTCCATTGCTTTCGCGCAGGGAAGGACTCAAACAAGGGGACCGTTGCTGGCTGAATAACCTCTAGCGGGTAGTTGGCTCTGGCATTTATTAGCGACTCCACAGCCAGTTGTGTTTCAAGCAGACGAAAAATAGAGCGCTGTATTTCTGTATTCTTTACTTCGCTTAAGCGCTGCTCTAAGTAATTTCTACGATTCTTGATTTCGTCTAAATCGAGCATGCGCAGATATTCGTTGAAGGATTTTACAAAGGCATTGGCAAGTTTCGCTGAAAACTCAGGGGATTTAGAGGTAATACGCACATTTAACAAATCAGTTTTTTTGTCAGTGAATACATAAAGCGCGTCTGACTTAAACTTCTTTACCGCTTCGCGCATGTCAGGCGCAAAACCATCAGTCCATTGTTGAGTATGTTCATCCCAGCTTTCTTCGTAGAGCCACTGCAATAAGTTGTGTTGTTCGATGAACGCGCTGATATAACCAAAGGAGTCCATTCTGGCTAACAAGCGTTCACGTTCATTGGCCTGGCTACCGTCAATAATAAAATCGTACTCCAAAACACCAATAGTGTTTACGCCGCGGTAATTGTTGGGCTGAATACCACCTGGATCTTCACTAATATTTATAGCAACGGTAACTTGAGAAGAGTAACGGTTTTCCAGTAGCAGGCTTAGGCCGAAGACAATTGCCGAGCCCACAATGGCAACCAATGCAATGCGGAACTTGTAACGCAAAAGCTGGTGTAAGAACTTTAGCAGTAGTTCGTATTCAGCAACGTGTTTTGTGCTGCTATTTCTTTGGGTGTGGGTGTGATGCGTCATAGCAAAGCTCCTTACTCAGTTTAGCAAGTTAGCTAACATGGCAGTTGAAATGATATTTTTATAAAAAATATCTACCCATTTTTCTGCCGACTCTCTGCCATTGATGCGGTCAACACTTAATGGCACAAAGATGGTCGAACCTGGTGTAACTTTTACGTTAGCGGGAGACTTAAATAAGCCCCACGAGCTGGTACTTGAGCGCACCGACATCACTTCACCATTCGCTTGTACAATGTATGCATGCTCATATTGCGCAAGTTCTTTTACACCGCCACTAAGGCCAATATAGTCAAGTGCTGCACGGTCGTTGCGATATTTGTGAGAAGTGGGAAAGTATACCTGCCCTATAACACTCACTTCGTCTTGATATTTTGGAACTACGATACGATCGCCATCTTCCAGCACGATATCTGATGACTCATCACAGCGCGTCACAGCGCTATGAACGTCTACGACCATGCGCCCTAGTGCCTTTTCCGGAGACATATTTTTCAGTACATCAAACACATCTTTAGCCCTTTGATCTTTTGGCATTTTTTCATCTTTGTTCACACCCTGTGAAATGTGTGCGTCGGCCAGTAAGCGTTCAAGTTGGTCGAACACTCTATCAAGGGCCTGTTGCTCTTTTTGGCGCACACTGTCCCGCAAGAAAACGGTACCGAAGAGATAGGCATCTTCTGTGAAACCACCCACCTTTTGCACTAACGAGCATAGGGTTTCCCTTTTATCTATTCGATATTTACCCGGAAAAGTAATTTCTCCTTCAATTTGCACGTACTGTGGTGATTGCACCCATTCAGGTTTTACTCTAAGCACAAGATGATCTTTAGGATGTAGAATTAGGTTTGTGGTATCGAGAAGCGGGTCGCTTTTCGTTAAGCTTATTGCTCGTGAATCTGTTCTGCTGAACTCGCTGTCCAGCAATACTTGACGAGATAACGTCGCGGCTACGCCATAAGCCTCTTCTTTCATGCCGCCAGCAGCGTTAATTAAGTCTTCAACACGCATTCCGGGCACCATAGGGTAGCTGCCGGGGTGAAAGACGGCACCGCTCACCTGAACGACCGGCGCTTGCTGACCAAATTGTGTTTCCCGTTTAACCCGCTCTAATGGTGTCTTTATCAGTGATGCGCGGTCTATGTCTTGATTAAAGAGAAATACTTTGTCTTTGGGCTGAAGTATAGGGTTGTGGTCAAGGTTGTTCACCAGAGCTTCTTTTAGCGATACTTTCACAAAATAGAGACGCTCAGATATCAAGTCGGTACGCGCAAGCAGTGCATACTCCAAATCAACGCCGCCTTCTAATCCTCCGGCATACTGAATCATATCGAGCAAACGCGCCCCCATATGTAAAGGGTACGTGCCAGGGTGGGGGATAGCACCTTTAATATCAACGACTTTAACCGGTGCGCTCGCTGTTGCTTCATTTTCCATTTTGGTTACTACTTTTGACAATTGGCTTGCACGCGGTGAGTGCGTATCAAAAACGATGACTTGATCTCTTGGGTGTAGAAGTAAATTGTCTTTCGTGTACTTATCGGAGATGGCATTTTGAAGATTAAAATATATGGCTTGAGTGCGCTTGTCAGTGCGGTCTTCTCGTTGAATCATTGCTGCTTCAAACTCGGCACCTTGTCTTAAAATGCTTTTCGAGTGAATAAGATCTGACACTCTCATGCCTTCGAACCATTGAAAGCCACCGGGTGTTAAGACATGACCAGAAAGCAACACCACATCATCCATCTTATCCAGCACGGGGAATACGCGAATGAGGTCACCGTTTTGGACGCTGGCTGATGTTTCATTACTATTTTTAACAGCCAAGTTGGCTTGCATAAGAGTGTACATACCGCTAGCGGTTACTCTCTCTATTTGCGCATTTTTGGGGTTGGCGGTGGGCAGCAAACCGCCAGCCAGTGCAAGAATTTGCTCTGCATTGTTTTCTTGTGAAATCTCGTAGATTGCTGGGCGTAGAACTTCTCCTGCAATACCTACAGTAGGGCCTACGGGAGGAACAAAAATAAGATCGCCTTGACGCAAGTATATGTTTGCACTGTCGTCGCCTTGCAAAAGCAATGCGTACAAATCTAACGTAGTAATTAATTTGCCGTGACGTTTAACTTGAATATTTCTTAGTGAGCCGGTGCGCTTAACGCCACCGCTTGATACAAGTGCATTAATAAGTGTTGAAAAACCACTTACTGAATAGCTTCCTGGTTTTGAAACTTCGCCCACAAGCATGATTTGTATCGAGCGAAACTCAGACAAGGTTACAATGGTTTTGATACCAATACGCTTGGTTTCAATGGCTTCTGAAATAGCGAGTTTAGCTTCTTCAAACGTAAGCCCACTTACTGTAACTGCACCGGCATCGGGAATGAGCAACATCCCTTCTCTTGTTACCGTTAAATTGTACTGCACGTTAGTGGCTGCAAAAGCCTGAACCGTAAAGGTATCGCCCGGGCCGATAACATAATCGTAAGGAACCGGCATATCTGAGATAGGGGCAAAGGTGGTTGAAACACCTGCGAACATATCGTACCCAAAGAGGGTTAATTTGCTCTGAACGCGTTGCTGTAGAATTTCTTCTTCAAGGCTCACAGGGCGCAGAGATTGCGAAACGTTTTGCTCAAGTTGCGTGGTTGGTTCGCTGAAATCATTTTCGTCTCTCTGTATTTCACTTTCGGTTCTCTGTATAACGATGGGAAGGTTAGACGTTACTTCGCCCAGCTCTGGCGTTTGGGCAGAAACTATCGCTTGGCGACGCTGTTTATCTTCCAATGTTGCCACCCCCATGCGCTCAACTTGAGCAAAAACATGTGTGCAGACAATACCTGTGGTTATAAAACCAAGTACAAACTGTGTCATCAATTTCATGATTTACTGCTCCATTTGCGCAAAGCGATTAGTAGGGAAACGGGGACAACCGCTGTAATCCACTATTTTGCCGAGTTGAGTATTTGGGCATCTGTCTTGATAGTCGTAGATACCATCTCTGTCTTCGTCTGCTGGGCCTTTGTACAGCACCGATTCTACAAAGTTTGCCATGGTGCTAGACTGTGCTACTTTATCTACCGCTGCTGAAAAGCCACAGCTATCGGCATTTTCCAAGCGACTACGTGACATTCTGTTACCAACGCCAATGGTGTAGAAGCATAGCCCTGCTTGACTGTGCGGCCAGTTGATGGCGCTGGACTCTGGCATGAGGATGTGGGCATTGTGAGCAAAAGACACACGCTGACGCATACGCATGACAGCATGTTCGACCGATTCATCAATTTGTGACCACGCAGTAACTAAAACAACCGCCGATGGACCTGCCAAATTCCCCACCAGTTCTGACACGAAATCCAACGCAACAGAAAGTGTTTGCACTTCGATATGCTGTGAAGCACGGTCGCCTGATAGCGCATTCTCAAGTTCACTGGGTAACAAGGGGGCAACACTGAATCTGGCATCAAGCGGCGCGAAAATCTGTGGGTTTTGCGCATCGTTGTACGTTATCACCGTACTGCTAAAAGATTGATTTGGCATGGTTTTAACAAACCTACGAATAACTTCTTTGGCATAAAACCGCGTGTCAATGCCACGAAACTTACTGTCTAGGGCTGAACTCTGGTCAATTACAAAGACAAGATGCTCGACGCGGGGCTCTAATCTAAATTGCGCTACACGGTTATCGATAGGCATTGGATTAAATATATGAACGGTTTGGCGATGCAGTGCAGTGTTGTAATCATCAACGCTAGCCATGTGAGAATGCTCTGGAACATGTACGAGGTTTTCTGTAGCAATGCAGCCCCAGAGATTACTGAGTAACCCTAGGTAAACGATACCTTTAATCCATTGTGCTTGTTTCATCTGGCTCACCTTTTCACCTTCTCACTTTGTCACCTTCCTACCTTGTTAATTTCTTGCTTGGGCAGAGTGGACAGCTACAGTGCATCACTGCGTCGTGTTTCTTGTGGGAACCAATTTAAATCTCGGTTCACAAAGTAATGCGCAGTGCTCAGTTGGTGAGAGCAAGAACTACTCCATACGGATAAAAAATCAGTGTGGATGTGTGATTTATCGTGCTAACTGTAAGATTTATAAGTGAAAAGGCGAAGCGTGTGATTCAGTTGCATGTCACTTGCATCCAGTAAAACCTATTAAAGTATCGTTGCAAAAAAGGAATTTTTCGCATTCTAAAAACTGCAATTCGCAGATTGCGAATTGCGAAAAATGGCAGCTTTTATTAATTAGTTTTTGTTTTCAAAAGATATTTTTAAAAAATCATGGAGCAAGAGGAGTGGGAATATAGAGAAAAATTCTCTGGCATAAATCTAGCAACATACATTTACCAATATACATCTACCAACATGCATCTGAAAGTTATCAACGGGTTTAGCAGAGCAATGTGAGTAGCGAAAAAGTCGCCACTAAAAAACACAATAGACTGCGAAAGTAAATGCACAATAGAGGAAGCGAAATATGCCAGACGTATTCATATTAGGTTTTACAAAGTGTGCGACAACAAGTTTGTACAACCAATTGATGCAGCATCCCGATGTATCGAAAACAAAGCGCAAAGAGCCGCATTTTCATTTTGCCAAAGTTAAAGGTGACGTATTCTCAGGGCCCGCAGATAATGACACTGTTCGTCAGATGTTTGTCACAGATGAAGCAAAGTATCACGCATTATACGAGCCGAACAAAGTTTCCATTGATGGCTCTGCGATGTCTATCGAACATCCTGATGTGCTCAGGCACATTAATGCGCAGTTTCCGAATGCAAAATACATTGTAATGCTACGAGACCCCATCGATAGAGCATTTTCTGCTTATGCACACCTAGTAAGAGATGCCCGTGAAACATTGACATTTAAACAAGCGTTATCTCACGAATTGTCAGGTGCAAGAGACGACTACCTGCCTATTTGGCAAAACATCAAGTCAAGCCGCTTTGTTGAAGCAACCCAGTTTGCCCGTTCATTGCTAGGCGACAGACTGAAAGTGATTGATTATCGCGACTATGCAAAAGACAACCTCAACGTTATGAGTGACATTGCGGATTTTATTGGAATAAGCAACATCAATTGGAAGCAAGACTTTGCTAACCGTTCTGGTATTCCTCACTCGAAACTATTGCAAAAGATACTCATGCGTCAGTCTATTCCAAAAACGCTTTTTGTTTCGCTTTTTCCTGAAAAGTTCGTCACCACGTTGAAGCGAAAATTGGTAGAAAGAAATACAGGAAAAAAGCCTGTTTTGACTGAAGAAGAACGTACTTTTTTTACTCAGTTACTCGAGGATGAACGGGCGAAAATTCATCCGAATACACCAGATACACAGTTATTACAGTCGTTGTATCAGTGATGAAAACTGCGCAGCAAACCTCAATTGTGCCTCATATCCTGTTCGGGATGTTTATCCTAGAATTGATATTTCTTATGGTCAAAAAGGTCAATCTTACTTTCTATGGCCCTTTTGACTTATTTGAGAAGCTTTTCCCTATTATTGCAATTGGTTTGCTGGTTACCACTATTAGACCGCGTTTAAATTACCAATGGTGGGCTGCACTGGGCTTCTATATTGGGTACTTGCTTTATGGTATTGCTATTTCTTTAGCTAACCAGAAAGGCATGAAGATCATACTAGTTCAGCTTTATCACGAGCTAAAATTCTTCCCTATGGTCATGCTTTTTGCCGTAGCACGTTGTGATGAAATTTGGACATCGCGCACTATTAAAGTTATTAAGCCCCTCATCTTTTTATGTATTCTCCTTATCATTTTTCAGGCCGGAGCTCCGGGGGCATATGATGCTCTATTTAAAAGTGGTGGCCATTTTGAGCCCGGCCATCTTGGCGGGCGTCTAGTACCTCGTTTTGTTGGCTGGTTTTGGCATCCCGGTCAGTCGGCATTGTTCTTTACCATTGCCGCGGTACTTATTAGCGTTGAATACCACAGAGGTCATATTCGCTTTGGGCACTCATTGGTATTTCTTTGTATTGTCTTTGTATTTTGTGCCATTCAACGTCTTGAACTTATGCTGCTATTTATGGCCTTGCTTGCATTGAAAGTACAGCGCATCTTCAACTTCGACTACCGGTTTATTCTGTCCTTGATTGTCTTTGCTTTTTTTACGTGGCTAATCGGTTACCTAAGTTGGGATAAAAACAATGTTTGGCATGTGCTTGAAAACTTTGAATCACCACGAGTCATTTTCTTAGTCGAGTCGGTATTTGTATTGTTTGAAAGTGATTTCCTTGGTGGTGGTTGGGGAACCATAGGAAGTCATGCGGCGGCTGATGTGGCGAAGGTCTATGAATACAACGCCATGAAAGATTTATGGTGGATAAAGCTCGGTCAGTATTTTTACGACACGTATTGGCCCCATGTCATTGGTGAAACTGGCCTGCCTGGCTATTTCCTTCTGTTACTTTCTATGACGTTTATGGTGTGTGCTCTTAAGCGCCCTGAAGCAAGCCTACTTCTTTTCTTACTTTTACTAACTAGTGCGCTCTCGTCTAATGCGCAATCGCTCTATCACCTTACTATTTTTGGTTGGTTTATTACATTGCTGGAAAGTGATGCAAATGGATGGCGCCGAGACGCGCCAGAACCAGAGCCAGTTTTAAACCCTTAAGCTTTTTGTTGTAGGAGAATTACGATGAACAATGAAACTCAACGCCAAGGTGTTGCTATCGTAGGAACAAAAGCGCGAGGAGGGATCCACGCTGTTATTGAAAATCACATTCAAGCCGGTGTCTATGATGATTACAAACGCTACCTTATTGTTTCCCATGATGATGGCAGTCTCATAAAGCGTTTCTATGTCTATTTTGCTGCGTTGGCAGCGTTATTACATTTATTGATAAGCGGAAAAATTGCCATTTGTCATCTTCATGGTTCTCACAAAGGAAGTATTTACCGCAAAGCCTTATTCGTTTTTATCTGTAGGTTGTTTCAATGCAAGGTTATCTTTCATTTGCACGGTTCTGTATTTGCACGTACCTACGATAACGCGGGTTGGTTTTACAAAGCGCTGGTGCGTTACGTGTTAAACAATACCGACAGCGTATTTGTACTTTCTCAGTACTGGGCAAACTATGTAGGCTCAATTTCAAATAACCCTGATATTCGAGTTATCAATAACTTTCCTTCGCCGGTATTTGAGGAGTTGTTCGCAACTCGGTGTTTTAATCATCATCAACAGGTCAAACTGTTATTTTTAGGGTACATAGGCCAACGAAAAGGAATCTATGATCTCGTTGAAGCGGTAGACATGCTGAAACAGCAAGGCATTTCTGGATTTTCCATTACCGTAGGGGGAAATGGCGAAATTGAACAGCTTAAGGCATTAATTGACGAGAGACAGCTGAATGACTATTTCGAGGTCATTGGTTGGGTTACAGGCGAGCAAAAATACCAGTTGATGAAAGAGTCAGATTTACTGTTATTGCCATCACATAATGAAGGGCTACCTATTGCTATTCTTGAAGCCATGTCAGCAGGATTAGCCGTTCTAAGTACTACTGTGGGCGGAATACCGGAGGCAATACAAAATGAAGAATCTGGATTACTTATTGAACCTGGCAATCATCAAGCACTCGCTCATGCAATCGCCAAGTACATCAATAATCGCGAGCTTATTGAGTTGGCGGCAAGGAACTCTCGCAAGCGTTACGATGTGGCGTATTCAAGTACGGCCAACTTAACGGTAATTAGAGAAGTACTCGATGGCTTATTAAATCACGAACTCACAGTACTTCGTTAAAAGAGTATTCATGATGGATACCACGCAAAATACAGCGAAAATATCAGTGATTGTTGCTGCATACAATGCTGAAAGTACCTTAGGTGTGGCAATTGAATCTGTTTTGAAGCAAACGCATCATTGTGTTGAACTTATAGTTGTAGATGATTGTTCAGCAGACAATACATTTTCGATAGCAAAATACTACGCTATGCGCGATCCACGGGTATGTGTGCATCAAACACTTGAAAATTCAGGCCCCAGTGCTGCGCGCAATTTAGCTATAGCGCACGCGACGGGAGACTGGATAGCCGTGCTTGACGCTGACGATTGGTTTGCGCCAACAAGGCTTGCCGAACTCCTAGAGGTTGCGCTTACTAAACGTGTTGATATGGTGATAGACAGCTACTTTTTGGCAGATAAAGATAACCACATTAGTTATGCAACTAAGCACAGTAATTTATGCCCAGAAGGAGAAAGCATTCCTGTTGACGCTGCTTATTTTGTTAAAAACGGGTTGGGAGCTACTAAGCCTCTCATCAATGCAAAAAAAATAGAATGCTTGCGATTTTCAACTCATGTTAAAAGTGGAGAAGACTTACTGTTCTATTGTCAATTGCTGTTGACTGGGGCGAGTTGTCAATTTGTTAATAAACCTTTGTATTATCGCACGGAAGCGCCAAGCTCATTATCAAGGGCAAATAAAGTACGCTTTTTATCAGAATTGATTAGCGTCTTTGCGTTGCTTCGCCGTATCACAGAACAACACATCGCAGCAAAACATCAAGGCTGTTTCGATAATTTATTGGAAGCCATTGACTATCGACAAAGTATTACAGAAGACGCTTTAGTCGCTGCGAAGTGGAGAGGTTGGGTATTGCGCAAGCGTGCTTCTGTACAACCCTCATTGTTCACCTTTCACCAACTCATTCGCCACTGGTGGAACCGTAAACAACGCTACGCCATCAACATGCTTTAGTGTGGCTTCACTGCAATTTCATCGATAGTACTTTCTCTATTTTGTCTCTATTTTGCATTCTGCATAAGTGACCTTCAAAACGCATTTTCAATTTGCGAAATGCAAATCTATCTAAATGGTGATTTTGGGTTAACTTTTTGATTAATATATAAAAATAAAGTTGGCCTATGCTTTGCTGATACTCCATTGTCGTTAGTACAACCGTTGTATTGACCGTCGCTATCAATGGAGTATCACCATGAAAAAGAAAAAACTTTTAGCTGTAGCTTCTCAGGGCGGACACTTAATTCAACTTTTAAGACTCAAGCCTGTTTTCGACCGTTATCAAACCAGTTATGTGTCAAACCAATATCGCGAGGGTATGGGAGAAGACTATTCTCAGGTTATCGATGCCAATGGCAATGAGAAATTAAAGCTGCTTATTTTGTTCGCGCAAATGAGTTGGGTAATGCTAACCAAACGCCCTGATGTGGTTATTTCCAGCGGAGCTGCTCCCGGTTTCTTTGCGATGATGCTAGGCAAAATGATTGGCGCAAAAACCATATGGATAGACAGTATTGCCAATGCGGAAGAATTGTCTTTATCAGGTAAAAAAGCAGGCGCTTTTGCTGACTTATGGCTAACGCAATGGCCAAATTTAGTAGAGCCTACTGGACCGCACTTCTCAGGGAGAGTGCTATGATTTTTCTTACCGTTGGCACGCAATTACCCTTTGACCGCTTTGTTGAAATAATCGATTCGTGGGCGGCAACAAACCCGAATATTGAGATATTCGCACAAATAGGTGAAGGGCAATATCAACCCAAGCACATGCAGTATTGTTCATTTCTAGACGAGGCTGCTTATAAGCAGGAGTTCGACAAAGCTTCTCTTGTATTGGCTCATGCGGCGATGGGCTCAATTATAACGTCTCTCATTGCATCTAAACCGGTTATTGTGTTTCCGCGAATTGCAGCGCTAGGTGAGCATCGCAATGAGCACCAGCTAGCAACATGTCGCAACTTTGAATCATTGGATGGCTGCTATGTTACCTATGACAAATCACAGCTACTTTCGACATTAGATGACGTGACATGCTTGAAAGGTGGCTCTTTAGGCTTGTACGCAAACCCAGATTTGCTCAATTGTATCGACAATTTTATTTCGGCAGCTGGGTAGTATCCACCCATGATTAGGGTTGGTAGAGGGCGAGACTACCTGGCCGAGCCACACATGAAAGAGATGTTGCTGGGTAGCTTAGCCGGCCTTGTGGTTAAAGTGTTGGCTGCACTTGGCTTGTTTGCACTTAATGTGGTGGTAACACGGGCATTAGGAGCACATGAAGCGGGGCTCTTCTTTTTGGGGTTCACGCTAGTTATGATAATTGCCACCATAGGTAGATTAGGCTTAGACCAAGCTGTAGTGCGATTTATTGCTCGTGACAGAGAAAGTAAAACAGGCAACCAGATTCACAGTATATACGTCAAGGCGACAGCATGGGCTTTTGGCTTAACGCTGTTATTGACTTTAGCTTTCCTGCTTAGTGCCGAGGCGCTAAATGACACTCTCTT
>JYMV01007289.1_pt1 | contig 14673 bp, 10 predicted proteins | sample 338911 | NCBI WGS metagenome assembly JYMV01 (sample SAMN03354496, study PRJNA234377) | hydrothermal vent metagenome | biome: Deep sea; feature: Hydrothermal plumes at the Eastern Lau Spreading Center, Western Pacific Ocean; material: Seawater | place: Tonga | collected 2009 | depth 2000 m m
ACGGAAACTCGGTGAACGACAAATTCATTCCATTTCCCTACCGTTTCGTAGATAAAATAGACCTGATAATATACAACAGGTGGGGAATGAAAGTATACGAGTCAACTGATCCGGATATTAACTGGAATGGAAACTATTACAAAAACAACCAGCCTTGTTCGGAGGGTGTTTACTTTTACATTTGCCATGTAGATGTTGTCAAACTACAAGGACCCGAAACAATGACCCTCACCGGGTTTATTCATATTATACGAGACGCGAGGAATAACTCCAATTAAAACCAACAGTAGCTACGCTATCCATAATTTCTCCATTATGTTTACTGGAATAATAGAAGAAATCGGCACTGTTGTACGAATTGAACAATCAGGTTCAAATCTGATTATAAATATCAATGCTGCTTTTGCAGAGGAGCTCGAAATCGATCAGAGTGTAGCACATAACGGTATTTGTTTGACCATAGATAAGCTGGAAGGCAAGAGCTACTGCGTTACAGCCATTAAAGAAACTATAGAGAAAACCAATTTAAACCGGTTACGGGCTGGCGACCGAATGAATCTGGAAAGATGTGTGAAAGTAAGCGATCGCTTGGATGGCCACATTGTGCAGGGACATATAGATCAAACCGCACGCTGCACCAAAATCGTAGAGCAAAATGGCAGCTGGGAATTATACTTTGAACATGAGGCATCAAAGGAAAATATTACGGTTCTTAAGGGCTCGATTTGTATTAATGGGGTTAGCCTGACGGTTACTGAATCACATGCCAATACATTCTCCGTGGCTATCATACCATACACGTATGATAACACTAACTTTAATCAGCTAAGAGTAGATGACCTGGTTAACGTTGAATTTGATATAATAGGAAAATACGTTCAGAAAATTCTCGGCAAGGATTTCACCGATTGAGCCTACATCAATACCTCCCAGGTATCTTCAGTATTGCCGAACCAGTCTTTATATTTCTCTTTGCCACCACGTGCTTTCCAGTCAGAATCTATGGTGAGCTTGGAGCTGATGCCCCCTCTGGGATTGCAGATCATAACCACTCTCATACGATCTGGCTTATACACCTCCATTAGGTGATCATAGAAGATATTTATCAGTCTTTCATACGACACAATAATATTTCGAAGCTTATAAACATATTCCTTCACAGACTTTAGCTCAATCACCTTTTTATCTGGGTAAAAAGTTAAATAGATAGTAGCAAAGTCTGGCTGCTCACTTACTCCCAAAAATGTGAATTCAGGAATCTTAATCTTAATTTCATATGCACCCGTACCAGGATTGGGTATAGACTTCAATAATGACTTGTCTATTTGCTCGTATGGTTTCTTTTTACCACTCATTGTATTGGTTTTATATTTTCAAGCAAAAGTAGGTAATCTGCTCCTGATTAAACGACTTTATCTTATGATTACAATAAATCCATGTTCGGATTCTGCCCCTTCAAAGTCCAGCACATAAAAATAAGTTCCTTCTGGCAAGGGCCTGCTTTGCAGATTGTCACCATCCCATCTATTGTCGTAATCATCATCTTCAAAGACCTTTATTCCCCATCTATCATACACAATGAAGTTCACCGGTTTATACAACAAAAGCTCGTTTACAAAAAAGAAGTCATTGATTCCATCATCATTAGGAGTGATGGCATTGGGAATCTGCAATACGGATCTGATATATTCAATCCAATTGGATTCAGATACCAAGCCTGTTATATTATCTTCAGTCCTAATCATAATTCTATAGGTGCTTGCCAACAGAGGTTTGGTATACACATATGTTGTTATTGGATCATTCGTTACCCCGATTTCTGCCCAGGCACCATTATCGATGCTCTGTAAAATTCGATAAGTAGGTGAGGGCCATCCCCAATACCTTGTCCAGCTTAGATTTATGTTGATCGTATCCAAAATGCTCTCAACACCCGTTAACAGCATACTCTGAATGGAGTCGGTCCGGGGAGCAAGAAATAATTTCGAGGGCAAAATCATGTCAATCATATAATTGTAAGGTGTATCCGTAACAGCTACATTAAAATCCGAATATATGGTATCCAAAAGCAGAAATGTCGATCCTGTAGAGTCGTATATGCCGGACGGATTCAAACTTCTTAAAATGTTATAGCTCACCGAATCACTGTCTGCAGTGCTAAAATTTTCCGTATAGATGGCCCACAGAATCTGAATATAACTATTATTGACCACCGTTACATTTAACAAGTCAACTGTCGCCTTCACACAATCGCGTAGCCTGATCTCCAGCGTATCGTTGAGCGGAAGGCCGCATTCGCTGAGTAATGGTGTACCGTTACTTCCAATAGTGTCATAAACAAAATAGGTGCCATTGTACCTCATGGAGTCGGAGAGAATCAGGACCAGGCTGTCTATCAATCCACCAGTACAAATTGGTGTGACAATTGACGTTACAGGCAAAGTACCGCCTATGGGAAGTGTCAAGATAAAATTTGAAGCATCTAATGAGATTGTCTCGCACTGAACAGGAAAGTCAAAGTGAACTGTGATCTTGTTTGCTTTGCAAAGTGCTGAAATCGCAGGATGTGTTCCCGTAGCTGTGGTGGTGTCTCCGGTAAAATTCAAGGTGTCAGAATCACAGCTGTCGCTGATAAATACCTGCATATCATTTTTAATAGACCCGATCAATATACCATTGGCATTGTATTCTTCTATCAGTACATTGATCACGGAAGTAAAATTTGATACTGGCTGTGTATCAGGAGTGAAGGAAATAATACCATTTATTGGATCCATGGTCAATGGAGAATCTACCACATTAAAAGGAGTCAGATAATCAAAGCCTGAAACGTAATCATAGTTGAATACAACACCGCTATCTCCCTGTGCCTGAGCAAGTGAATACACCAATGAGTCTCCGTCTATTTCTGTAGCCCCCTGATTAAAGAAAAATTGATTTCCCACACAGAATATCGCCAAAGGTGGTTTCTCAAAAGTCGGAGAATTATTTGCTGGCGCATCTACATTATTCAACAATGCACTTACATAAATCGTATTGGAGGTCGCACCAATAAGTACGTCACTGGCATTCCTAAATCCAGGCGGCTCTGCACTTAGAATCCAATCAACACATGTATCTGGTAAAGTCAACGTGTCCCGGTAAATAAACTCTTCTACAGCATAGCCACTGATATTATCATCACATGAGTCGATACCCAGGCAGGGCAATTGAATAAATACCCCGCTTTGTGCTAACCCCGTTGAATCACCGGTTATCAGGGGAATATTGACAACACCACTCAGGCTACAGCTAACTGAGCTATAATCAATTTGAATACTGGAAGGTACTCCTTGAAGAACCCTGCAGTCTCTATATACTTTAACTGTAATAACATACCGAAAAGTGTCAACTCCAAGATAGGTAATATTAACAGCTGCAACGTGGCTGGCATTGCTTACGGTAGAAAGCGTAACCAGAGTAATGATACCTACAAAAAATATGGTAAGACTCTTAGCCATTATCAGGATCCATTTCTTCGGTGATTAAACGCAAAAATAGAAAATCTGTTATAGATTTCAGATTGGCCAGCCTTTTTTTGTTAAACGGCCATTGTGGATGGTATTGGTTCTTTATTTATTCCGTGATATATCCTTAATCCTCCTTTCCAATCATCATTCAGGCTTAAAAAGAGTACTTTCGCATCCTTCATACTATCTGATGAAAGACATTAGAAACTTCTGTATTATAGCGCACATCGATCACGGTAAAAGCACGATCGCAGATCGTTTACTGGAAGCTACCGGCACTATCAGTGGCAAGGAGCTTAAAGAGCAGACATTGGATGATATGGAGCTGGAAAGAGAGCGCGGAATTACCATCAAAAGCCATGCTATTCAGATGGAATATGAGCTGGAAGGTAAAAAGTATTTCATCAACTTAATCGATACCCCCGGTCATGTTGACTTTTCATATGAGGTTTCAAGATCGATCGCTGCCTGTGAAGGTGCCCTATTAATCGTAGATGCTGCGCAGGGAATTCAGGCTCAAACGATTTCAAATCTCTATCTGGCATTAGAAAGTGACCTGACGATTATTCCGGTGATGAACAAAATGGATCTTCAAAGTGCCATGCCGGAGGAGGTTAGTGAACAGATTGTCGATTTAATCGGCTGCTCTCCGGAAGATATTATAAAAGCAAGCGGTAAAACAGGATTGGGCATTGATGAAATTCTCGAAGCTGTGGTAAGCAAGGTTCCCAAACCCAAAGGTGATCCCGGCAAACCCCTACAAGCCATAATCTTCGATTCTGTTTATAACTCTTTCCGTGGAATTATGGCCTATTACAAAGTAATAAATGGTGAAATCAAATCAGGAGACAGGGTAAAGTTTGTGGCTACTGGAAAAGAGTACTTCGCCGATGAAATTGGAATTTTGAAGTTAAAACCACAGAAGCGTTCTTCAATAAAAGCCGGCGATGTTGGCTATATTATCTCCGGCATTAAACAAGCCAAGGAAGTAAAGGTAGGTGATACAATTACTACAGTTGCCAATCCCTGTGTAGAAGCAGTTCAAGGATTTGAAGATGTTAAACCAATGGTCTTTGCCGGAATTTACCCAGTCGATAATGAAGATTATGAAGATCTTAGAGAGGCAATGGAGAAGCTGCAATTGAACGACGCCGCCTTGACTTATGAGCTGGAATCATCTGCGGCGCTTGGATTTGGTTTCAGGTGTGGATTTTTGGGAATGCTCCACCTCGAGATTATCCAGGAGCGTCTCGAGCGCGAGTTTAACGTATCGGTAATTACAACAGTACCTAACGTATCTTACCAGGCACTTTTAACAAATGGGGATGAATTAACGGTTAACAACCCCTCAGACATGCCTGAATCAAGTCGAGTTGACACCATGAAAGAGCCTTACATCAATGCGCAGATAATTACCAAAGCTGAATATACCGGGGCAATTATGAACCTGGCAATAGACAAGAGAGGAACGCTTCAAAACCAAGTTTACCTAACTACCGACAGGGTGGAGCTGACTTTCGAATTACCCTTATCGGAGATCGTTTTTGATTTTTATGACAAGCTCAAATCCGTTTCTAAGGGTTATGCTTCTTTTGACTATCAACCTATTGGATATAGAGAATCTAATCTGGTAAAATTGGACATATTACTAAATGGCGACCTGGTAGATGCGCTTTCTGCCCTCATTTATCGGGAGAATGCCTTTAACTTAGGAAGAAAAATATGTGAGAAGCTGAAAGAGCTCATCCCTCGCCAGCAGTTTCAAATAGCAATTCAGGCAGCCGTAAGCACTAAAATAATTGCCCGTGAGACTATTAAGGCGCTGCGAAAAGACGTAACGGCAAAGTGTTATGGCGGAGATATAACCAGAAAACGAAAACTGTTGGAGAAGCAAAAAAAAGGAAAGAAAAAGATGAGGCAGGTAGGTAATGTAGAAGTGCCACAGAAAGCATTTTTGGCCGTATTAAAATTAGACTAACTTTAACTTGTATACTCAAAACTCTATATGTCAGGTCACAGTAAGTGGGCAACCATCAAGCGTAAAAAGGCAGCAACTGATGCTAAACGCTCTAGAGCTTTTACAAAAGTCTTAAAGGAAATTGGTATCGCTGTTGCGCAAGGAGGGCCAGACCCAGATTCCAATCCTTCATTGCGAATGGCTATTTCCAATGGGAAGGGCGTAAATCTACCCAAGGAAAATATAGAACGTGCTATTAAAAAGGCTTCTGACAAAGATGCTGCAGCATTGAATGAGGTAACCTATGAAGGATATGCACCTGATGGTGTTGCGATTTTTTTAGAATGCACTACCGATAATATAAACCGCACTGTATCTAATGTGCGTTCCATTTTTACGCGACTTGGAGGGACCTTAGGAACCAACGGTTCGCTTGAGTTTATGTTCGACAGAAAAGGAGTGTTTACATTACCCGTAAATGATTTGGATGAAGATGACTTTACACTCGAAGTAATAGATGCGGGCGCCGAAGATGTTGCCCGGGAAGGAGATGTTTTTATTATATATACTTCGTACGAAGATTTCGGGAGGATGCAGAAGAAACTAGAGGAGATGAAGATTGAGGTTGAAAATGCTGAGCTCCATCGAATTCCAAACAACACAAAACAGCTTGAGCTAGACGCCTCGAAAAAAGTGATAAGGATGATAGACTCTTTTGAAGAGGATGAAGACGTTCAGAATATTTTTCACAACCTTGAAATGACGGAAGATCTCGTAAATGAACTGCAGTAGCAAATTGATTGCAGTTGCAAGAACGGTTTACTAACTTTACCTATCTCTGAACTGTACAAAACCCATTTACCGGCAATATGAGCAAGTCAACATTGGATAATATGCGTGCCGAAGCCCTATTGGGTGGTGGGGAAAAACGAATAGAGTCGCAGCATAAAAAGGGTAAGCTCACAGCCCGCGAGCGCTTGCACTTTTTAATGGACGAAGGCTCATTTGAAGAAATTGGCGCATTTGTACGGCATCGCTCTACAGATTTTGGCCTGGATAAGCAGAAAATATTAGGCGATGGTGTTGTGACTGGCTACGGTAACATCAATGGCCGCCTGGTTTATGTATTCTCACAAGACTTCACGGTATTTGGAGGTTCATTGGCTGAGGCGCACGCCTCTAAAATTTGTCGAATAATGGACCTGGCAATGAAAAACGGTGCACCTGTGATTGGGCTGAACGATTCAGGAGGTGCTCGAATTCAAGAGGGTGTGGTGTCTCTGGGAGGATATGCAGACATCTTTTACAGAAACACCTTGGCCTCAGGTGTAATACCTCAACTTTCAGCCATTATGGGCCCTTGCGCCGGCGGAGCCGTGTACTCCCCTGCAATCACCGACTTTATTTTGATGGTTGAAAACCTCTCTTATATGTTCGTAACGGGGCCCAACGTGGTTAAGACGGTGACACATGAAGAGGTTACATCAGAAGACCTGGGAGGAACGTCAACGCATTCAACAAAATCAGGTGTTACACATTTTGCCTGCGCAAATGAGATAGAGTGTATCGATAACCTGAAAACACTGCTTTCATACATTCCTCAAAATTGTGAGGAAGACCCCCCGGAATCGGAATACAGTTCAGATACATCCGAAAAAAGGCCTGAACTGGACAACATCGTACCAGAAAATGCCAACCATCCTTATGATATGAGGGAGGTGATCACCGGAACGGTTGATACTGACTCCTTTTTTGAGGTGCAGAAGGATTTCGCAGAGAATATTGTGATCGGCTTTTCCAGGTTAGCGGGAAAGAGTATTGGAATTATCGCCAACCAACCGGCATGTCTGGCAGGAGTGCTGGATATAAATTCATCTAAAAAAGCTGCCAGATTCGTTAGGTTCTGTGACGCCTTCAATGTACCTCTATTGGTTTTTGAAGATGTTCCCGGCTTTCTGCCTGGAACAGATCAGGAATGGAATGCCATTATTTCAAATGGCGCCAAACTTTTATACGCTTTTTGTGAGGCCACGGTACCGAGGGTTACCGTTATTACCAGAAAGGCATATGGAGGGGCTTATGATGTGATGAACTCGAAACATATTGGAGCAGACATGAATTTTGCCTGGCCCGGCGCTGAAATTGCTGTCATGGGAGCAAAAGGCGCAGCAGAAATAATTTTTAAAAAGGAGATAAGCGACGCAAAAGATCCGGCAAAAAAGCTAATGGAGAAGGAGAAAGAGTACAAGGAGATCTTTGCAAACCCTTACAGGGCAGCTGCGAGAGGATATATTGACGAGGTTATCAATCCACAGCAAACGCGCGAAAAGCTTATTACTGCCTTTGAAATGCTCAAAAACAAAGTAGATACGCTGCCCAAGAAAAAACATGGGAATATTCCTCTTTAACACCTATAAACTGAAAATCATAGCTGTGAAAAATCGGAATATGTTTGGACTGCTCTTGCTCACAATGATTTTTTTATTTGGATTCATTGCGGAGGAGAAACACCCATTACTTAAAATTGGCCGGGAGGCACCTATGACAGATTACAAAATGAGGGATGTATCTGGCAGCCATGTTACACTGAACGATGTGAAAAATGAAAATGGCCTTTTGGTCATTTTTTCGTGTAACACTTGTCCATTTGTTCTTAAATGGGAAGATCGGTACCCCCTGCTCTCCAAGCAGTGCAAGGCTGGCAAGATTGGGATGATTGCCATCAATTCCAACGAAGCAAGGCGAGATGGAGACGACTCCATGGAAAAGATGAAGACCCATGCAACTGACAAGGGGTATGACTTTTTTTATACCGTTGATGTAAAGTCAAAGCTCGCTTATGCCTTTGGTGCCAGGCATACGCCCGAAATATTTCTGTTCGACAAGGATTTAAAACTCACCTACACAGGTTCTATTGACGACAACCTTAAGAACGCGGCAGAAGTGGAGAAACATTATCTTGAAGATGCAATAAAGAACCAGATCAATGGAAAACCGATAGACCCCAACAAAACCAAAGCCATTGGATGCAGCATAAAGAAAGTAAAGACCTAATGAATGTACTGATACTTGGCTCAGGAGGACGGGAACATGCCCTTTCCTGGAAAATAGCCCAGAGCCCTAAATTGGATAAGCTTTATATCGCTCCTGGCAATGCCGGCACATGCAATGAGGGTACCAACATCAATTTAAAGCCCACAGATTTTGAAGGCATCAAAACTTTCGTCTTGTCAAGTAATATTGATATGGTTGTTGTGGGGCCAGAAGACCCCCTTGTGAATGGCATTCATGATTATTTTGCCGAGGACGAAGCGTTGAACCACATTGGGATTGTTGGACCAAAAGCAGAAGGGGCACAGCTAGAAGGCAGCAAGGAATTTGCCAAGAGATTCATGATAAAACATGGTATCCCCACCGCAGCATACCAGAGCTTCACAGTGGACGCCATAAGAGAAGGACACACCTTTTTGGAAACTTTAAACCCGCCCTATGTATTAAAAGCTGATGGATTGGCTGCAGGAAAAGGCGTGGTCATCCTCAATGATTTAGAAGCTGCCAAAGTTGAGCTAACCGACATGTTGGAATCAGAGAAATTCGGTGAGGCCAGCGCTAAGGTGGTGATAGAAGAATTTCTCGATGGCATTGAACTCTCCGTATTTGCCCTGTCGGATGGCATTAATTATAAGATCCTTCCATCAGCTAAAGACTATAAAAGGATTGGAGAAGGCGATACTGGCCTTAATACCGGCGGAATGGGTGCTGTGAGTCCGGTTCCCTTTGCAGACGCGGACTTTATTTTAAAAGTTGAAGAACAGGTGATTAGGCCAACTTTTGAGGGATTGAAAGAAGATGGAATTGAATACAGCGGCCTGTTATATTTTGGGTTGATCAATGTAGGGGGAGAGCCTGTGGTGATAGAATATAATATACGATTCGGTGATCCGGAGGCTGAAGCTGTTATTCCCAGAATTGAAACAGACCTGCTGGACTTGTTTGAGGCAGTATGTGACAAAAGGTTATCTGAGCTAGACTTAACAATAGACAGCAGCGCAACGGCAACCGTAATGCTGGTATCTCAAGGATATCCTGGCAGCTATGAGAAAGGAAAGGAAATCAATGGCTTGGGAGATGCAGGTGAGAGCATTGCTTTTCACGCTGGAACCAAGCTGGTTGAAGATAAAATCATAACCAATGGCGGCAGGGTCATTGCGGTAACCTCCTTTGGTGAAAACATAGAGCAGGCATTGGAAACTTCTTACGCAAACGCAGAACGAATAAAATTTGAAGGAAAGAATTTAAGAAGGGATATTGGATACGATCTAAAAGTTGGAATTCAGGCAGAATAACATGCGAAGGTGCAGTGTTTATATTTTGTAAAACTACTACTCGTTCTCTCCGGCGTTATGATGTTGAATCATCCTAGAGGTCCAGATAAAGAATAAACCAAGTATCGCAGTAATAATAAGGCCATTAGGAATATTTCCAAGCTGAGGCATTATATCAAATAATACCTGGCAAGCATCTCCAATTCCATAAAATACAGCGTCCATCAATATCTTTTTTTAAGTGATTCAGTATGCTGACAAATGTAATTAAAAAAGTATTGGCCAACACAAAAGAGCGTAATATTACAAACACCTTACAAGATTATTTTAAATAGTGATTAATCTATTCAAATCCAGCAGGCCATATGTTCTGGGGCTCATCCCCGTCATTGCACTTTCATTTTGGTCCTACCCCATATACGTTGGCACGCTGCCAATTGTAGAACAAGCCATGCCCTTATACTACGCAGTGATCATTCTCCTCTCTGACCTTCCGGTGATTGCCAATATAGTAGCCGTTGCATTAATAGTGCTTGAAGCGTTAATGCTCAATAACATCCTGGAAAAGCATCAGGTGCTATCTGAAAAGACAAAGGTGCCAGCGCTGATTTACACGCTGCTGATGTGTAGCTGCCCTCCTTTACTTGTACTTCACCCCGTACTTTTCGCAAACTTTTTTTTAATCCTTCTCCTCGACCGAATATTTCTCACCTATAGAAGTGATGTAGTGCTGACAAACGTTTATGATGCTGGCTTACTAATAGGGATTGCGGCGGTGTTTTTTCTGCCTTCAATCATGTTTCTACCCTTCTATATTATTTCTTTATCCATCCTTCGCCCGTTCAATGCGAGAGAGTATATTCTCTCTTTTATTGGGTTTTTGACGCCTATGCTGTTTGTAGCAGTAAATTTCTATTGGACAGGCGAATTAGCAGATTTTTGGAGGAGCATGAGAATTTCTTCTCTGGACACGTTTACATTTGAATTGGATTGGATGATACTCTTTCTACCCCTGCTTTTGATTACATTTATCATTTCCATGATTGGAGCGAGGAGCTATATCGAAGAAATGAACAGCCGGGTTGTTAAGGTTACCAAAATGTATCTGGTGTTTATATGGTTTTTTGTATTCGCCATGTTATCCCTAATGATGGCTCCCTCATTGAGTGCGGCTTATTTCTCTGTCGTTTTTATTGCCCTGGCGGTTTACTTTGCTAACTTTTTTGTCAGCTTTCGAAGAAAAAAACTGGCAGAGTTTATACTTTTTCTATTAATAGCAACAATAATATATTCTCACATTGTACCTTTGTAGTTTAAAATCTGCATACAGAACCCTATGAAATTCGGTGTTGTAATATTTCCTGGCTCAAATTGCGATGAGGATATGATTTATACATTGGCATCGACCATGGGTCAAGAGGTTGTTCGTCTTTGGCATAAGGAGAATAATCTACAGGGATGTGATTGTATTGTCTTGCCCGGAGGGTTTTCCTATGGCGACTATCTCAGATCTGGTGCTATTGCGCGATTTTCGCCTATTATGACTGAGGTCATAGAACATGCCAATAAAGGAGGCTACGTTTTTGGTGTATGCAATGGTTTTCAAGTCTTATGTGAGTCTGGGCTCCTGCCTGGTGCGCTGCTACACAACAACAACCAACAATTTATTTGCAAGAATATTTATCTAAGGAGCGTGGCCCCCAATACGATTCTTACCTCTGCCATCAATCCATCAGATGTATTGAAAATACCAATCGCGCATGGCGAAGGTCGCTATTATGCAAATCAGGAGGACTTAGACACTATACATGAGAATGGCCAGATTCTATTTAGGTATTGTAATGCCTTAGGAGAAATCAACCAAAAGGCAAACCCCAATGGATCGCTTGAAAATATTGCGGGTATTTGCAACGAAAAACGAAATGTATTGGGAATGATGCCTCATCCGGAAAGAGCCGCAGATTCTGCGTTGGGCAATGTCGATGGCAGGAAGCTGTTTGAGTCCCTATTAGAGCTTCAAACGGCTTAATGTAATTATTGAATCTTAATACCGATTACCAGAACGTCGTCTACCTGGTCTCTCTCTCCTCTCCATTTCGTTAATCTCGCACCAATAAATGCCTCCTGTTCTTTCATGTTCTTGTCATTAATATCCAGAATCATTTGCCTGAATCGCCTACCCATAAACTTCTTGCCCTTCTTGCCTCCAAATTGATCTACATATCCATCTGAGAAAATATACAAGGTATCTCCTTTTTGCAGATCGATCTCATGGTTGGAAAATGACTCCTGCATGCCATCTACAACAGGTTGTCCGATAGCCTTTCTGTCAGCCTTGGTTTCAATGATCTCACCATTTCTCACCAGATAAAGCGGGTTGTATGCTGCCGCAAATTGCAATTTGTTCGTCTTGATATCAATGGAACAGAATGCGAGATCCATTGCATCTTTTACTGCATCCTGATCCTCTTCAGATTGCCTTAGCGTATCATATACGCCCTGACTCAAACTATCGAGAATTTTTGAAGGTGTTGTCATTTTTTGCTTATTCACATAATCCGACAACAGGTTGTTTCCAATAATGCTCATGAACGCCCCGGGAACACCATGCCCTGTACAGTCTACTGCGGCAACCATTAGCTTGTCTCCAATTTGATCCATCCAATAGAAGTCACCACTTACAATATCCTTGGGCTGATAATAAACAAATGACTCTGGATAATGCTTTGTAATAATTGAGATTGGTGGAAGTATGGCCTCCTGGATTCTCTTAGCGTACCTGATACTTGCAGTTATATCCTCGTTAATCTCTGCCAGCTCTTCGTTCTTAACTGCGAGTTCCGCGGTTCTTTCACTCACTTTATCTTCGAGTATTCTCTTCTCCTTTTTCAAACTAGCGGTTCTAACCTTATCAAAGATGAAGATTCCCAGCACGCCCAAAACCACGCAAATGGCGTAAAACCATATGGTCTTCCAGAAGGGAGGTGTTACAATAAAGCTATAGGTGCTCGTAGGCTCACTCCATATTCCCTCCGCATTGGCAGCCTTAATGCGAAAATCGAATTTGCCGTGCGGTAAATTTGAATAGGTTGCACTGTTTTTCTTGCTAATTGGAGTCCATTCTTCATCAAAGCCCTCCAGCTTATAAGAATAAACAACCTCCCCGGGGTTTGTTAAGCTAATGCCTAAATAGTCAAATGTGAAATGATTTTGATCGTATTCATATACTGCAGCTTTCAGAAGTTCGGCCTCCTTTAGTTTGATTCTCATGCTCTCGAGATATACCGAGGGGGGAATCTGGTTTGGTATGTCCTGGTTAGGATCATACTTGACCAGGCCCATAATCGTTCCAAACCAAAGGTTGCCCTGGCTATCTTTGCATACGGAATTGGCATTTGTTTCTATCCCTAGAAATCCTTCTTTTTTCCCAAATGTCGCAAAGCTATTTGTTCCGTGGCTTAGTTTATCCAGTCCTTTACTAGAGCCCACCCATATGTTGTCCTCATTATCTGCTATAATCAACGACGGTGACTCAGAGCTCAATCCATCAGCTTGTGTGTACTTAACAAAATCACTACCGTCATATTTTAACAACCCTGACCCATAAATACCCAGCCATATATTTCCCGCGCCATCTTCAGAAATAGACAGCACGAAGTTGCTGCCGATACCTTCTTTGTCTTTAAAGCTGGTAAAACTAGCCCCGTCATATACAGAAAGCGCTCCCCCAAGCACCCCAAACCATATCTTACCTTTACTATCGGCATATACGCGATATATATTATTGCCTCCAAGCCCGTCTTTTGCCGTAAATGTTTCAAAGCTCTCTGTTGCCGGACTATACCTTGACGCACCCTTCTTGGTTCCAAACCATACATCACCATTACCAGCTTTAGCTATCGAGTAGACCGTATTATCCGCAAGGCCATTACCTACATTATATGTTTTAAATTTCCCTTCACTTGTGAGTTTCGAAACACCATTGCTGGCAGAGCCAAACCAAATGTTACCATTGTCATCTTCGCATACGGCCAGGATTACCTCCTGTACAAGGCCATCGGATGTGTTGTAGTTTTCCACACTGTAAGAGCCTGATTCGTTCATTGACATTTGAGAAACACCGTTATTTGTACCCATCCAAAGGTTCCCCCTCTTGTCTTGAATTATCGACCAAATAATATTATTGGCCAAGCCATCAGCATCATCATAAATTTGAAATTTGTCACTCCTGTAACGATTTAGCCCCACTTCCGTTCCTATCCAATAGTTACCCTCACGATCCTGAAAAACAACGTTCACCTTATGATAGTTAAGCCCTTGCGGCGTGCTGAGTACTTTGAACGTACCGTTGTGAAGTGCAGCATCATTATTGCGAGGGCCTTCATCCGGAATAAACTTCGTTACCCCACCCGTTGACGTGCCTATCCAAATAGTGTTGTTATCATCCTCAAAAATTGAGTTAATCCCATTGGAACTCAACCCATCTTCTGTGGTTATAATCGTACTTACGGCATCGTGAATTGTTTCCAGCTCATTGATTGATATTCCTTCAATAATCTTGATAATTACAATACCTGCTCCTCTGGTTCCTATCCAAATTTCATTGTCCAGCACGCTTTGCACAACAGTTATATTGTCAATAATAAGCCCTTTCTCAATATTTAAATATGTATAAGCCTCTTCGGCATTAATTGCCTGTGTTTTGTCATATATTGTTATGCCATTATCAGTGCCAATCCATATATTTCCAACGTTATCTTCACAAATAGACGAAACATAATCACCGCTTAGCTCCTCATCTGTGGTTACTACGTAAACAGTGTTGTTTTGTATATCGTATCTGTAAACACCTCCTCCATCAGTACCGAACCAAAAATTTCCG
>JYMV01042766.1_pt1 | contig 14671 bp, 12 predicted proteins | sample 338911 | NCBI WGS metagenome assembly JYMV01 (sample SAMN03354496, study PRJNA234377) | hydrothermal vent metagenome | biome: Deep sea; feature: Hydrothermal plumes at the Eastern Lau Spreading Center, Western Pacific Ocean; material: Seawater | place: Tonga | collected 2009 | depth 2000 m m
TCCAACTAATGCTGACGGGCTACAACAACACTACAACTAAGCCTGTTTCTGTGGGAGTTCACTAATGAATCCTAAACAAAAGCTGGTGCATACAAGCATGGAGGCCGGGCATTTGCCCGGTCTTTCCACTTACACTGATGTACTATCCCCAGAAGAACTGGCAATTCTGACAGGTAAGAAGTATCACGGCGTCCAGATTAGGGAGTTAAACCATATGGGTATCTCTCATAGGACCAGAGTAGATGGTTCTGTTGTAGTCGTTAGAGCGGATTTACCTAAGGATAAGCCAGCGTTAAAGAAGCAGGTAAGGCTAGTGATAAATGACTAGGCGCAGGACTAAACAGCACAAGGGGCTACCTCAAAGATGGCGATGGAAGAATGGTGCATATAGGTATTTAGTACCTAAAGGCCAAGAGCATCTCTGGGGTGGTAAGACTGAGTTCAAGCTAGGTGAAACATTGCCTAAGGCTTACGAGGTCTACGCGGGTAGGCTTGCTTCAACTGAAGGTGCTATTCAAACCTTTAGCCAACTCATAGACAGATATCTCTTAGAGATTACCCCTACTAAGGCTCAGTCTACTCAGCGTGGCGAGAGGCAACATCTGGCTAAGATACGAGATATTCTCGGCGACTATCTGGTGTCGGACTTTAGGATTGCGGATGCTTTTACTCTAAGGAATGCCCTTAAACAGAAGTCTACTAAAGCATCAGGTGAAACCTATGCGAATCGGGTGATGGAAAAAGTGAGTGCTATATGCAAGCAAGCTATTGAATGGGGCGTAATAGAAGAACACCCAATGTATGGCAAGTTTACATATTTCAAGACACCTAAGAAATCTTCAATAAATAAGGCGCAGTCAATCGAGCAGGTTATAGATGCACTGCCGTACACCGTTCCGTGGCTACAGAACTATGTAAGACTGAAGCTGATTACAGGTTTAAGGCAGACAGATATGCTCCTGCTTACTCAGCACTGCATTACTGAGGACGGGTTATTGGTTACTCCTTCAAAGACTGAAGGTAGTTCAGGCAAGTCTACGTTGCACGAATGGAGTCCAGAACTCAGGAAGGTAATCGATGACATCAAGGCAATACCACCAACATCCATCTACCTATTCAAAACTCAAAGAGGCACACCTCTACTAAAGAACAAGACTACCAACTCTGCATTTAACTCAGCTTGGAGAAGGTGGATGAAGCAGATTGGGAAGCATACGGATATTCCAAAGTTCTCTGAGAAATCTATAAGGAACTTGGTAGGCTCTGAAGGCGACTTGCAAGAAGCAGCGGATAGGCTCGGCCATGCTAGTACTACGACAACCAAGCGGTACTATAGAAACAAGCCAACCAGAGTTAAACCTTTATCGTCCAATAACTCTTAACGTTCTGACTGTTTCTGGGCATTTACTCTTTAATTCTCCAGATTTTATTGGACAGTCGTTGTAGGCTTATCCCTAAATTCATAGGTTGAAGTGCGTATTTGACCTCGTGGTTCGTAGCCACGCACTCTATCCAACTGAGCTACGGGCGCGTATTGAAATCGCTGGGAAAAACAAGTTTAGCATGCGGTTTCACACACTCTAACAGTGCACAGATTGTACATCCCGATCCAATTCAAACAGCCTGATGGCGGAGAGGGTGGGATTCGAACCCACGATGGAGCTATCAACCCCATACTCCCTTAGCAGGGGAGCGCCTTCAGCCGCTCGGCCACCTCTCCGGTGTTTCAGATCAATACTTATCGATGGTATGGTAACTCACAATCGCCAGTGTGGCGTAGAAGTATGGGGCAGGATTGTAAGAAACCCCACCTCTTGCGGTAAGTTTCCATTCTGGAAGTTGAATTGCTCAACAGTCCCCTTTGCCGGAAATTGAAATACTCAGTCACTATCTCCCGGACCAGGAATGGTTGCACATTCACGAAATATTCTACGTTCACATGTCTTGCAGATCGAATGATTTAGTTTGGGAAAGATTGTGGCAATAGCATGTTGCTTCTTTGCGAATTCATGATCCTCACCGATATCCTGCATGTACCCACCCCGGCGCAGGATTGCATCTACCCCGGGCTTGAGCCGATGCAAGTACAAACCTCCACCTTGACTATTCCGCAGTCGAGCCTCCTGGGCAAGAAATTCTGCACCGGAGACATCGATTTCGTTGACGCTTGAACAACTCAGCAACAGGTGGGTTTGTCGCGGTTCACGCTGCTCATAGATGCGCAGCATCTTTTCCACATAATGAATTGACCCAAAATAAAGTGAACCGTCCACCTGAAGCATCTTGAGTTGTGGGCACTCGTCCAAACTAGAGTCAGTGACAAAGGGCCGGTCGGGCTGATTGATGTCTGGCACTCGCGAAAATATCCGAGGTCGAGTGGTATCCATAACGTACAACAGTAGTCCGAACACGACCCCCAACAGAATCGCGAACTCAAGTCCTACCAACAACGCAGTCCCAATAGTCAGCATCAGGACTGCCGCTTCCATTCGGCTGGCGCGAACGATTCTGGCAATACGAGGCCCGTCGATCAACTTCCAGGCCACTAGAAACAACACACCTGCCATCACAGAGTTCGGCAGGTAAGCCGTCAGCGGCGCTACAAGAACAACGACCGCCATGAGAAGCAATCCGGCGAATACAGCAGACAGTGGCGTCCTGGCTCCAGCCTCGTAATTGATTGCACTGCGGTTGAATGAGCCGGTCGCAACGTAACCGGAAAAAAAACTGGCCGCCAAATTAGATAACCCTTGGCCAACAAACTCTTGGTCACTGTCCAGATTCTGACCTGAACGTAGCGCAAGTGAGCGCCCGATTGTTACGGCTTCTGTAAGCGCCAAAAGGGTGATTGCCGCTGCCGCTGGAGCCAATTTCTGAATCACTTCAAACGAAATCACCGGACTGGACAGTGGTGGCAAGCCTGCTGGCAACGCTCCAACTGACGCAATTCCGGTACCCTCCTGGCCAACAATCAGATTCAATAGAAATGCAAGCAAGCTACCGACAAACATCGAGGCAAGCATATAGGGCATTCGTGGGAACCAACGTAATGACGCAATTCCGGCCAACAGTGTAGTAATCCCTACCGCCAAATCGTACGGATTAATCTTTCCAATATTCTCGCCGACACGAACCAAGATCTGGTAAACATGTCCTCCACCGGAGACATCAAGGCCTAGGAAGTTCTGAATCTGGCTTAATATGATCAGGATTGCAGCACCTGAAATAAAGCCAACTACGACCGTGTGAGAAATAAAATCGACCACAGCGCCCAGTCGCAATAGCCCCATTGCCAACTGAAAAACACCAACCATCAAGGTGAGCGTCAGGGCCAGCATTACGTATTCTTCACTCCCGGGCAATGCATACGGGCTAAGGGTCGAAAACAGCACCACCGATGCGGCAGTCGTCGGTCCTGACACCAGGTGCCAAGAAGAACCGAACAAGGCGGCCACGATGGCAGGCACCATTCCCGCATATAACCCGTACTCCGGCGGCATGCCAGCGATCGTCGCAAAAGCAACACCCTGGGGTAAAACGATGATTGCTCCGGTAAACCCGGCAATCAGGTCATGTTTAAACGACTCGCGATTGACGCGTGAACGCCAGCGCAGGAAAGGTAGAAAGTCCCTCAGCACTGCCTTAGTGCCTCCATTGAGGCTTGTAGCGGGAAGTCGGTGGCAGAGCCATTGCCGATGTCACAATCTATTGCTAAACCCCTGACTTCCTGCCGGTCAGTCACTGGGTTTCTACGACAGCGGGTGCCACAATAGCCGCGCGGGTGGCTTCACAGACGAACAAAAAGATGGTTAGGCCGAGAATCAACATCACCGCGATCATTTCTCCGGTGAGCGATAATGACTCTCTCAAAAACGACCTCTCTATGAGGGGATGGCAGATACGAATCGCCGTCGTCGGCAACCGTTTAACTCAGGCTATTCACTATACCATAGCCTTGATAAAATACGATAATTAACACTATAAGAGTACTCAGGATTTGCTTTGGGGGTCTGGTAACTCCTCTGCAATTTTCCGTGTTCGATCAGTTTCAGTAGTGCCGTAGATCTCTTCGCGCTGAATAGACACTGACTTGGGCGCATCGATACCGATTCGAACTTGATTGCCTCGAATACCTAGAACCGTAACCGTAATATCTTCACCCAGTTTCATCGCCTCACCCACCCGACGGGTCAATATCAGCATGCTCTCCCCCTAAGATGATTCGTTGCCAACAGACATCACAGATTCCGCCTGATCCATTGCTTAAGTTCAGTCGGCCGCCGCTGAGTCCAAGATCTCTTGATGTGTTTGCACATCCAGGCCAAAGGCCTTATGCAATGCACGTACGGCAAGTTCAACGTAACGATCAGCCACACCGATTGAAATCTTGATCTCTGATGTTGAAATCAGTTCGATGTTGATCCCCTCGGTTGCCATAGCCTCAAACATAGTCGACGCAATACCCGCATGTGAGCGCATACCCACACCGACTATGGAAATCTTTGCCAGTTGATCATCACCCACGACCTCCCGTGCTTTTAGCTGGGTAGAGATCTTCTCCAGAATCGACCTGGCGTGTGTATATTCACTGCGATTGACCGTAAATGTCAGGTCTGTCGTCCCGTCCTGAGCGACGTTCTGAATGATCATATCTACGTTCACGTGTGCGTCGGAAATCTGACCGAATATAGTGGAGGCAACGCCAGGTCGATCTGGTACGCCACGTATGGTGAGTTTTGCCTCATCCCGGTTGTAGGCTATGCCTGCAATTAAGGGTTGTTCCATCTCGTTTGCCTCATGTGTTATCAGCGTGCCATTGCCCGGATCGAACGAAGACAAAACCCTAAGTGGTACCTTGTACTTGCCGGCCAACTCTACCGAACGGGTCTGGAGCACCTTAGCACCCAGGCTGGATAATTCCAGCATCTCCTCGACGGTAATCCGCTCCAGACGCCTGGCTTCGGGAACGATTCTTGGGTCAGCCGTATAGACACCGTCGACGTCGGTGTAGATACGGCACTCATCGGCCTGCAATGCCGCTGCCATCGCGACTGCGGTCGTGTCCGAACCACCTCTGCCCAGGGTGGTGATATTACCCTCCCGGTCTACGCCCTGGAAACCAGCCACCACCACCACATTACGCTGTTCAATATCGGTCCGTACCATGTCCGCATCGATATCCAGAATTCTGGCTTTACCGTGAACATTGTCGGTCAGTATCCGGACCTGTCCCCCGGTGTAGGATCGCGCCGGCACGTCAAGTTTATGAAGGGCCATGGTCAACAGGGCAATTGTGACCTGCTCACCGGTGGAAACCAGCACGTCGGTCTCGCGGGCATCCGCCTCTGGATCGATTTCGTGCGCAAGTTTCAGCAACCGGTTTGTCTCCCCTGCCATGGCAGAGAGCACGACAACCAAGTTCTCCCCGGCACGATGCGATGCAGCCACTCGATCTGCAACCGCGTGAATACGCTCGGACGTACCGACAGAGGTACCGCCGTATTTTTCTACTATTAGAGGCATCAGAATCCAGGCACGAGCTTTCCAGTGGGGCGCGAATTAAAGCGGTTTTCCGGAGTGAGGTAAAGCCCCGACTTAAACACAGAACTAATTATTGCGCCACAATCAGCGGATCAGGTAGTCGAACCGCTCAGTGCCAGAACGCTTCAAACACTTTATCCCACAGGCGACAGCTTGTCTGGCACAGCGGCCAGTGCAGCATCCAATGCACTTGCGTCGCTCCCACCACCCTGGGCCATATCGGCTTTACCTCCGCCTTTTCCACCGACCATCGGTGCTAACACAGATATCAGACGGCCAGCGTGGTAAGTGTTTACAAGATCTCGGGTAACCCCCGCCAGTAACGTTACCTTTCCTTCATGTACACCACCAATTACCACCACGCCAGAACCCAATTTGTCACGCAGACGGTCAAGCACAACCCGTAACCCTTTCACAGCTACACCGTCATGTCGCGTGACCAGTAGTTTGATGCCATTGACCTCCTGAATCCGTTCCTCGAACTGATCGGTAGCGCCTCCGGCTGCAAGTTGGGCTTGCAGTTGTTCAACCTTGCGCTCCAGTTCCTTCAATCGTCGCTGCATCTGGCTTGCCTTATCTTCAATCTGGCCAGGGCTGGTTCTGAAGAGCTGTGCCACCCGCGTGAGAGAAGCACTCTGATCAAGGACGTACTTCAAGGCACCATCACCAGCCAATGCCTCAATACGCCTGACACCGGCGGCAATGCCTGATTCAGACACAATCCGGAACAATCCAATATTGCCGGTGCGGGTGACGTGGGTGCCACCGCAAAGTTCAAGAGAAAATCCGCCCATGTCGACGACACGCACATCGTCATCGTATTTCTCGCCAAAGAGTGCGGCTGCACCCTGCTCACGCGCATCATCAAGCGGCATAATTTCGGTGGTGACCTCATCATTGGCTCGAACCCGGGTATTGACCAACATCTCGATGTTTTCAAGCTGGTCTGCGGTGACCACGTCGTTGTGCGAAAAATCGAATCGCAAACGTTGCGGCTCGACCAGAGATCCTTTCTGCTGAACATGACTACCCAGGACCTGCTGCAACGCAGCGTGCAAAAGATGGGTTGCCGAGTGGTTGGCTGCCGTGGCTGCCCGTGCATTTTGATCCACACTCACTGTGACACTCTGACCCACTTCGAGATGCCCTTGCGTGAGCACGCCTTCGTGCGCAATTACTCTATGGGCAAGGTAATGAGCACCGGCTACATCGAACATGACGCCTTTACGCTCAATACGGGCCAGATCGCCAACCTGGCCACCGCTTTCCGCATAGACCGGGGTCGTATCGAGCACCACGGCTGCCGGTTGCCGGCTTGTGAGTGACTGAACCTCCTTGCCGTCGGCGAGCAGTGCAAGCACCGTCGCTTTGCCTTTCAACTCTTCATAGCCTGAAAAGGTCGTGCTCTGATCGACACTGACCTCGATCGTCTCTGCCATCTGGAACTGACTGGCCGCACGAGCCCGTGCCCGCTGCTCAGACATTGCCTGTTCGAAGCCGGCCATATCAACAGTGAGCCCTTTTTCGCGGCAGTAATCCGCTGTGAGGTCCACAGGAAAACCGTAGGTGTCGTAGAGGCGAAAAGCGACATCGCCGGCGAGCACTAACCCCGAAAGGCTGCTGATTTCCTGATCCAGTATCCGGATGCCCTGCTCCAGCGTATCGACGAACCGTTCGCCCTCAAGCCTTAAGGTCTCTTCTACTCGAGACTGATCCGCGGCAAGTTCCGGATACGCGTCACCCATCTGATCGACTAGGGATGTCACCAGTTTATGCAGAAACGGTTCGGTCGCACCCAGTTGATGCCCATGACGTATAGCGCGGCGGATTATTCTGCGCAATACATAACCGCGCCCTTCGTTGGAAGGTGTTACGCCGTCGGTAATAAGAAAGGCGGTCGAGCGGATATGGTCCGCAATAACTTTGAGTGAATTGTGATTTACATCGTCGGTGCCGACGACCTGGGCAGATGCCTCGATGAGTGCCTGGAAAAGATCGGTCTCGTAATTGCTGTGTACACCTTGTAGAACCGCTGCCAGCCGTTCCAAGCCCATCCCGGTATCCACCGAAGGTTTGGGCAAGGGGACATCTTGACCACTGGCATCACGGTTGTACTGCATAAACACCAGATTCCAGATTTCAACATAGCGGTCACCGTCTGCATCAGCCGATCCGGGTGCCCCACCCTCGACCTCCGGTCCATGATCATAGAAGATCTCACTGCAGGGGCCGCAGGGACCTGTATCCCCCATTGCCCAGAAATTGTCACTGGCGCCGATACGGGCGAATCGCTCAGCCGGGATGCCAACATCGCGTAACCACAGGTCAGCGGCTTCATCATCATCCTCAAAAACAGTGACCCAGAGTTTTTCCTCCGGCAAGCCGTAACCGACTGTCAACAATTCCCAGGCAAAGGCAATGGCCTCACGCTTGAAGTAATCACCAAAACTGAAATTACCCAGCATCTCGAAAAACGTGTGATGCCGCGCCGTATAGCCCACATTTTCCAGATCATTGTGTTTGCCGCCCGCCCGAACACAGCGTTGGGAGGTCACCGCACGATTGTAAGACCGCTTGTCCTGACCCAGGAAAACGTCCTTGAACTGCACCATACCCGCGTTGGTAAACAATAGGGTGGGATCATTATGTGGAACCAGCGGGCTGCTAGAGACAGCTTCGTGACCGTTGGCCACGAAGTAATCCAGAAATTTCTGCCGAATAGCGGTGGTTTTCATGCGTTTATATCCACATCCGTATCGTCTCGCACCGACGCGGCACCATCCCACGATCCCATGACCCGGCGAATGGTATCGGTACTGAAACCCCGCCGTCCAAGGTATTGTGCCCGTCTTGCCCACTCCTTGAAACTGCCTGCTTTGGAGGTTCCAAATTTACGGTTGTGTTGGACACGGAGCAACTCATCCCAGTCCAACTCGGCCGATAAAAGCGTCTGGTCAATAATTTCCGGTGCAACCCCTTTATCTTTGAGTTCCATAATGATCCGATGCGGACCATAGCCGGTACTCACGCGATGAGACACAAGCGCTTGCGCATAGCGGTGGTCTGAAACCAAATCTTCCGCCGCCAGCGAAGCGAGAAGATCGTCCACAACATCACTGTCGTAGCCCCGTGCCGTGAGTTTGCTATGGAGCTCGGCACGGCTGTGTTCGCGCCGGGTCAGCAAACGGAAAGCTGTGTCCCGGGCCCGGATCACCGGATCCGCGTCCAGTTGCCGCATCAGGCTTCGGCAGTCTCCGCTTCAGGCGCATCTGCGGTATCGATGGGTGCTGCAGGTTTGAATGCCATCTGGTCTATCGGTGCAAGCCCCACATTAGTACGGACCGTCTGCTCTATCGCCTGGGCAATATCAGGATTCTCACGCAGAAACTGACGCACATTATCGCGACCCTGACCAATTCGGTCGCCACCATAGGAGTACCAGGCACCGGATTTTTCAACAACACCGTGATCAACACCCATGTCGATCAGCTCGCCTTCTTTTGAGATGCCTTCGTCATACAGAATATCGAACTCACACTGGCGAAATGGAGGTGCGATTTTATTCTTAACCACCTTAACACGCGTCTGGTTCCCGAGAACCTCGTCGCCCTTCTTTACCGCACCGATGCGACGGATATCCAGGCGCACTGACGCGTAGAACTTAAGTGCATTACCACCCGTGGTGGTCTCAGGATTACCGAACATCACGCCGATCTTCATACGGATCTGGTTGATAAACACTACCATCGTATTGGATCGCTTGATATTGGCAGTGAGCTTGCGCAGCGCCTGCGACATCAGCCGCGCCTGTAGCCCCACATGGTGGTCACCCATATCGCCTTCGATCTCAGCCTTTGGCGTCAGCGCAGCCACCGAGTCGATCACGACCACGTCGATCGCCGCTGACCGCACCAGCATGTCAGTTATTTCAAGCGCTTGTTCACCGGTATCAGGCTGAGAAATGAGGAGATCATCCACGTTGACACCCAGGCGCCCGGCATAAGCCGCGTCTAGCGCATGTTCCGCATCGATAAAAGCGCAGGTACCGCCGAGCTTTTGCGCCTCGGCAATCACAGACAGCGTCAGGGTAGTTTTGCCGGAAGATTCCGGGCCATAGATTTCAACCACTCTGCCACGGGGCAAGCCACCTACGCCGAGCGCAATATCCAAACCAAGCGAACCAGTGGAGATGGCCTGTATGTCCTTGCCGACCTCGGCGTCCCCCAAGCGCATGACCGACCCTTTGCCGAACTGCCGTTCTATCTGTCCCAGCGCAGCGGCTAGGGCTTTTTCCTTGTTGTTGTCCATATGTGGGACTCTCCTTGATCTCGTGTTCAATCCTTGTTTCACCGACGCGACACACTGGCCCACCGATGCTCCCGAAAGCCGTCCCAACCGAACCGAATTAGTCGTACAAAGTACGCCGATCGAAAACGATGAGATTATTTCATACTCGGCTCGATGGGCCTAGCGAAGCATGTCACAGATCGCCAGTTTTGATCGGTAACGCTGGGATTTTCTCAGTCTGACTCATCGCGTATAAAACGAATCAGACCACCCAGGGCTTCAACCACAGTCTGTGCCCTGACGGCTGCCCGATCGCCCTTAAATAGGAAACGCTCGGTCCGCAGGGCACCTGATCTTTGTGCCCAAGACACAAACACCGTGCCGACAGGCTTTTCAGCGCTACCGCCGTCCGGACCCGCAACACCGGTCACCGCAACGGCGACGTCGGCCGGACTGTGATCCAGACCACCGCGCGCCATGGCCCGAGCTACCGGCCCACTTACAGCACCATTTTCAATGATCAGCAGATCCGGTACACCCACCAGTTCGTGCTTCGCCTCATTGCTGTAGGTGATAAAACCCCTTTCAAACCAATCTGAACTGCCGGCAACTGCGGTCACCGACTGAGCAATCCAGCCGCCCGTACACGACTCAACGGTGGTAAGCCGGAAATCTTGATCTTTTAACAGCTCGCCCACCTGCTCGGCCACACTAATGAGTTGGTCAGGTTGATCCTTAGACATTTGAGGCATCCAATTAAAGTATCAGGCCATGATTGTGCCAAACCTGTAGGCTCACAGGGTGAGTATGACGTTCAGACCAAGCGGCGTGGTGACCTAATATTTTCCTATGATATTCTGACGCAATGACCCGTAACACCCCCAAAATACCCCGCATCCTAACCGCCGGTACCCCTGCGCTGATCCTCGCCCTACTATTGAGCCTAGCCGGTGTTGCGATAGCCGCTGACGTCGAACGGGAGCAACGGTTGGTGGCTGAGCTTGAAGCCAGTCTATTTGATGGAAATTTACAACGACTTTCAGCTGGAAAGGTCACTTTTACTGCTGTGGAACTGGCGCCCGATAGCAAGCCAGTACGCGGAAGTATCATCCTACTGCACGGTCGAGGTGTACACGCAGACTGGCCGGACAACATCGGCCCACTGCGTATGGCACTTGCGCAAAATGGCTGGCATACGCTTTCGCTTCAGATGCCAGTCCTGGAGAAATCCGCCAAGTATTTTGACTATCTGGCAATCCTGCCAGAAGCATTCCCCCGAATTGAGGCTGGAATCAAACACATCCTGAACAGCGGTCATCATCGCCCCATCGTTTTACTTGCGCACAGTTGTGGTGCCCACATGGCCATGGCCTGGCTCGAAACAACCGCCGGAAGGCCCATCGATGCCTTCATTGGCATCGGCATGGGTGCGACTGACTATCGGCAGCCCATGCAGAGACCTTTCCCGTTTGCAAGACTCAAGATCCCGGTGCTTGATATTTATGGCTCCGAAGACTACCCCGCGGTACACCGCCTGGCACCAATTCGTCTGGAGAAAATCCAACTGGGCGGCCACCTTGGTTCGACCCAGGTGGTTGTCGATGGCGCCGACCACGACTTCACAGCCTATACCGGTGCGATGGCCCAACTCATTTCTAGATGGCTGGATTCACTGACGTTTTAGTCGTAAGGATCGTCCCGAAACTACCGTTCAGGCACGTGCGCTGGGACCATAAGCAAGGTACATCAGATCATTTTGTGCAAATCGTTCATAACGAAGAGCATGCACATCGATCGGTGGCGGTTGCTCCAGAACCATCGCTGAAATAATTTCTCCTATGGCAGGCGACAACTTGAGACCGTGCCCTGAGAACCCCATTGCCAGGCACAGGCCCTCAATACCCGGTGCCCAGCCGAGTATTGGATGAAAGTCCGGCGTCACATCATAGGCTCCGCTGACGTTGGATAACACTGAAAAGTCCTTCAGCTGTGGAATACGCTCTTGAAACGCACGGCTGATTCGCTGGTGGTGACTCTGGTATTCCTGGTCAGAAACCTCTAGCACCGGATCATCAATCAAAACAGGCGCTGGTGGGTAAGCTGCGACCAGCATACTGTGACCCCAATGCGGGCGCATCACCACATTGGAAACACCATCAGTGACACATCCTGAAATTGCTGACACCTGCTGAAGAATATCGATATAGCTCATATCAAGACGATGTCTCTCCATCGGTACCTGCAAACCCAGATCACTCAACAGCTCTCTTCCCCAGGCGCCCGTTGCGTTTACAACAATAGGGGCCTGAATAAATCCGCTGTCGGTGACTACGCCGGAGACCCGACCGGAGTGCGTCTCTATTGCGCTCACCAACAGCGGCGTCATCACCCTCACACCCCCAGCCTGCGCAGCCCCAAGCCAGCTGAGTACCATCCGTGTCACATCGATATAACCACCATTGGGTTCGTAGCAACCCCCTGTCAGCCCATCGACAGTCAGGCCAGGCTCGATATGCTTGATCTCATCAGGTTCTACAAGCCGGGTGTCTACACCCAGTCGCTGACCCAGTTTGACATTCCGTCTGAGCCCCTCGATCTGATTAGCCGCCACCAATAGCATGTAACCCATCCGGACGTAACCGGGATCGCCATAACCTACTTTTCCGCTCCAGTTTTTGAAGGTGTCGAAGCCGCGAATCGAGAGTTCAACCATCAGCTCATTCGAATAGTGTTGTCGGATCTGACCGAAAGTACGCCCCGACATGCCCCCCACCGGCTGCCGAGCATCGACTACGATGATCTGCTTATCGGTCTGACGGCTGAGCTGGAATGCGATACTGGCACCCATGATACCGGCACCAATAATAATGATGTCGGCACGGGCAATCGTAGGATGATCCGGCATCAGAATGTCTGGGAATCGCTTAGATGACGGAACTGAGCCGCCGGCATAAGCACGGCTTCACATGAGGGCAAGCAGGTCTCCCCGAAGAATGGCGTCCCCAAGGGGATTCGAACCCCTGTTGCCGCCGTGAAAGGGCGGTGTCCTAGGCCAACTAGACGATGGGGACGGGACTTGGTGGAGCCGGACGGGATCGAACCGACGACCTCGTGAATGCCATTCACGCGCTCTCCCAACTGAGCTACGGCCCCGCAAAAGCGCGGTATTTTGCGCTCTAAGACATTGACGGTCAAGCATTTGCCGCCGTGCGACGATCGATGAACACAAGCGCACGATCGATCCGTTCAAGGGTTCTTGCTTTGCCCACAAGCAGCAATGTCTCGTCAATCGGCGGCGTTGCCGCAGTTCCGGACACCGCGACGCGCAGCGGTTGTGCCAGCTTACCCAGTTTGGCATCGTAATCCTCTACGGTTGCGATCACCTGTGCGTGGATCAACTCAGCGCGCCAGGGCTCTACCACCGACAAGCGACTGCGTACATCAGCTAACATATCACGCACGATGGGGCGGAGATGCTTCTGCGCTGCTTTGGTGTCGTAGTCTTCAAAATCAGAGAAAAAATATTCAGACTTATCTGCCATTTCACCGAGAGTTTGTGCTCTTTCTCTAAGTGCGCTCACCACATCATCAACCGGTGGCCCACCGGACACGTCTATACCGCGACCCTTGAGCCGATCTGAAAGTAAAGCCACCAACTGAGCCGAATCAGATGCTTTGATGTAGTGCTGATTGAGCCACTTGAGTTTATCGCTATCAAAAGACGATGCGGCACGATTGACGTTCTGAATATCAAAACTGCTGATCATTTCATCGAGTGAAAAAATCTCCTGATCACCGGATGACCACCCCAGCCTGACCAGGTAATTCCGCATGGCTTCCGGCAGAAAACCTTCATCACGGTATTGCAGTACGCTGACGGCACCATGGCGTTTGGAAAGACGCTGCCCATCCCCACCCACGATCATGGGAACATGCGCAAACACCGGCAGCGCTGCGCCGAGGGCCTTAAATATATTGATCTGGCGCGGCGTGTTGTTGACGTGATCATCCCCCCGGATCACGTGTGTGATCTCCATGTCAATATCATCCACCACTACGGCAAAGTTGTACGTAGGCCCACCATTCGTCCTGGCGATGACCAGATCATCCAACTCATCATTACTGATGACGACCTTCCCTCGTATCGCATCATCAAACGCCACTGACCCCTGGAGGGGATTCTTGAATCGTATTACCGGTCGTGCATCCGGTCGTTCAGGATTATGCCGATCTCGGCAGTGGCGGTTGTAGCGTGGCTTGATGCCCTGGGCCCGCTGTTCCTCACGTATTTTATCCAGCTCTTCTTTGGTGCAATAACAGCGGTAGGCCTTCCCGGCATCCAGCAGTTGATCGATGACTCTCTGGTAACGCTCAAGACGGCCGGTCTGATAGACCGGACCTTCATCGTAATCCAACCCCATCCAGGCCATCCCGTCCAGAATCGCCTGGACCGATTCATCGGTTGACCGTTCTCTATCCGTATCTTCGATTCGCAGGATAAAGGTGCCGCCACAGTGACGGGCGTACAGCCAGTTAAACAAAGCGGTACGGACACCACCGATATGGAGGTAGCCTGTAGGGCTGGGGGCAAAACGGGTACGAACTGACATCAGTATGGATCTCTTGCTATTCAGCGCACGAACCTAATTATAATAAGTTGCCTGGGAGCCGGTCTTTTCAGATTCCGGCTGTTGCTGGGGCGCGTAGCTCAGGGGGAGAGCACTGTCTTCACACGGCAGGGGTCGCTGGTTCAAATCCAGCCGCGCCCACCATTTTCCACTGCTTTTAGGCCATTTTCACTGGCCTATTCTATCCATGATGTTTCTTGCCACACATAGGTACA
>JYMV01051046.1_pt1 | contig 14669 bp, 18 predicted proteins | sample 338911 | NCBI WGS metagenome assembly JYMV01 (sample SAMN03354496, study PRJNA234377) | hydrothermal vent metagenome | biome: Deep sea; feature: Hydrothermal plumes at the Eastern Lau Spreading Center, Western Pacific Ocean; material: Seawater | place: Tonga | collected 2009 | depth 2000 m m
TTGCAAGGCAAATACGGTGTCCTTATCTTGACCAAAACAAACCAAGCTGTGGTTGTGATAAAGACATTCATGTAGATATATCTCAGCCAACTGTAAGGTTTAACAAATTCAACGACTCAGCTCTTGATTTTCTGTTGGTTGTATATGTTAGGAATTATGGTTCACAATTCAAAATGAAAAGTGATATGCGAGTCATAATGTATGAGGAATTTAAAAAATATGATATTAGAATCCCGTGGCCAATTAGAACAGTGTATCAGGGAGATGAAAAGAGGGAAGCACAAGAAATTGCAGAGTATGAAAGTAAGCGTAAACAAGTCGTTGATGAATTTGGAATTGGTGACTTGGCTCGTGGTGGAGACGATTAGTATTTTCTGAAGACTTAAGAATCTGTTTTATTTCGTTGAGATGTTGGTTAAGTTTGCTGTTATAGCAGGAAATGCGTCTAGAGATCTAGCAAAACGAATTGCCAGAAGACTAAAGGCTCCATATATAGAAGCACAAACAAAGATTTTCCCAGACGGTGAAAGTAAGATTACATTCAGTAGTATACCAAAAAAAAGCATCATATTAGTAGTCCAGTCCACATATCCTCCAGTTGATACAAACCTGTTGCAAACGCTAGCAATAATTTCTCAGGCTAGAAAAGCATCCTCAAAGATCTATGCGATAATACCATACATGGGTTATGCGAGACAGGACAGACAATTTCTAAGCGGAGAAGTAGTTACAATGTCAATAGTTGCAAAGATGCTCCAAGCAGTGGGTGCAAAAAAAGTCATTGTTGTTGATATACACAGCAAGACCGCACTAAATCACTTTAAAATTCCTACAGTAAATGTTTCTGCCATTCCAGAACTCGCCAAATATTTCAAAAAGCTGAAAATAAAAAAACCGTTAGTTGTATCTCCTGATACGGGCGGTTCTTCAAGAGCAAAAAAATTTGCCAGTCTTTTAAACACTGACTTTATTACATTAAAAAAATCTAGGAATAGAAATACCGGAAAAGTACAGATTCAATCTTCCAAAGTAGATGTTCATGGAAGGGATTTGGTTGTTATTGATGACATAATAAGTACTGGTGGAAGTATTATCAAGGCTACTCAGTTTCTAAAGAAACAAAAATGCAAACGGGTTTTTGTGGCATGCACACATGGACTGTTTGTTGGAGATGCTGAAAGGAAAATCAAAAAAGCTGGAGTGTCAAAAATCATAAGTACCAACACTATTCCTAGAAGCACTTCAAAAGTTGACATGGCAGGAGTGATAGCGAAATCAATTTAATAAAATGATGGAACTTATTTTTTTAGGAACGGCAGCTTCACATCCTACACTAGAACGTTCCACTTCATGCATCTGCTTGGTAAGAGACGGAGAAATCTTGATGTTTGATGCAGGTGAGGGCGCACAAATTTCTTATCTAAAATCAGGTCTTGGTTGGAATAAAAAAATGAAAATTTTTGTCACACATTTACACGGGGATCATTGTATTGGAATTTTAGGGTTTTTACAAACAATGACGTTGCAAAATAGAACTGAACCTGTTGAGATTTACGGTCCTGAAGGTATTGAAGAGTTTATTGCAGCAAATATCAAAGTTATGAATTTTGGGTTATCATTTCCAGTTTTCATAACGTCAGTAAATGAAGGATTGGTTGTAAGCGAGGAAAAATATGAAGTGTATGCTTGTGAAGCCGAACATTCTGTACAAACATTTTCTTTTCTTTTTCTTGAAAAAGAAAAACCGGGAACATTCTACCCTGAAAAGGCTACTGCCCTTGGTATTCCAAAAGGAAAGTTATGGCATAAACTTCAACAAGGAGAGGAAGTTGTAATTGAAAATAAATCAATAAAACCCTCCGAGGTGATGGGACCTAATGTGCCTGGGAAAAAAATTGGTATATCTGGTGATACCAGACCCATAAAAAAACTAGAAGTGTTTTTTAAAAATTGTGACTATCTGGTTTTTGACTCTACCTGAAAGAAAAAGCTGTTGAGACTTGTCACTCTACCGCAAAAGAAGCTGCTACTTTTGCAAAAAACGCAAGTGTTTCAAATTTGATTTTAACTCACTTTTCTGCTAGATACAAGGATGAGAGTATTTTGTTGGATGAAGCAAGAGCCATTCATAATTCCGTAATAGCAGCTAATGATCAATTAAAAGTAGAAATAGAATAATTATTCAGCATCAGATACAAGCCAATCTATTACATCTTCAATGTTTTTAGAATGCAATACCACTTTTATCGGACCTAAAGGTGATTCGTCAGCCTCATCACAGAGAGCTATAACGTTTGCAAAGGCTGCTTGTTTGTTAAGATAAAACCAGGTTGAGTCTTTTGCCATATTACGCATTAGATGCCTACGATAGGCACTTTTGGTCCTCCTTGATCGCATAGTTTCATAGATCTTTGTTAAGGATTCATAGTTGCTTGAGTTTACAACCAAAGAATCGCCAGTTATCTTTTCATCCATATCAGTTAGAATGTTTGATACAGCTGTTCGAACTTTTTCCATATCCTCTGATGCGTTTATAGTACAAAAGGCGGATACTTTACAATTAACATCTAAGGATCTCAAGTATCAATCCATTTTTCAATTACTTTGTATGCTCGTTCAGTAAGTTCGTCTAGTGTAATATTGCTATTTGAAATGGTTTCGTCTGCTATTGATATGGATTCACCAATTCCTACACCGAGTTCTCTGTTATCACGCTCTTCAAATTTTTCTTTTGTTTTGGGATCATCTGAGCGTCCACGAGCACTCAAAAATTTATAGCGAGTATCGGCAGAAGCCTCTATCGATAATAATTTTACATCTCCAACATTTTTTAAAACTTCAATCTCTGCAGTTGATCTTACACCATCAATAATAATTACTCCAGATTGAGAATTTTTTATTTGCTCCGTAAGTAGTTCGGCAATTGCCCCAGGTCCGTTTTTCTCACGTAATTCTAACATCAACTTGCCCAAGTTGTCTCCAGTTGATTCTAAATTGCGTCTTTTTGCCTCAGCACGAACACCATCACCTAAATTCAAAGCTTCGATACCTTTTGCCTTTAATGCAGATACAATAGTTGACTTGCCAGAACCCGGCATGCCAGTTAGACAGACTATTAGCTTTACCACGGTGAAATTGTTTCACAATTCAAGTCTATGAATCTACCGCAATGCCTAACAAACGCTATGTTAAAAAAAATATAATGCGAACTTTTGTTGCAATTGAAGTAAGTGATCAAAATGTTTTAAATTCTATTAGTCATGTTCAGTCTGAATTAAGCATCAAAGCTAAACCAGTAGAACTTCATAACATGCATTTTACTGTACAATTTTTAGGAGAAATCTCAGAGGAAATGACTAGAAAAATTTCTGATGCGTTAAATAGTTTGGAATTTACTCCGTTTTTGATAAGTTTTGTTGGCATTGGGGTTTTCCCCAAGCCTAGCTTCCCACGAGTGATTTGGATTGGAACGAATGAGGGTGTCAATGAACTTGAAAAATTAGCAGAAATGATACGCATAAAATTATCACAGCTTGGATTTCGCCCAGATAAAAAATTCAAGCCGCATGTTACTATATTTAGAGTAAAAAACAAGATTGAAGACATATCAGACAAATTGGAAAAATTTTCGTCATATTCTTTTGGAAAGCAGATGATCTATGAAATTAAATTGAAGAAAAGCGAACTTACACCTGAAGGACCTATTTATACAGATGTGTTGGTTGTGAAAGGAAAGAAATGAATTCAATCTTAAACTATGCAAAAAAGGAAGCGACACCGCCTAAAAAATTACAGCAAAGGAAACAGCGTATTGTAAAAATGGCTTGTGATTTAGTAAGTGAATTCATAAAAAAACATCCCCAAGTAGTTGGGTTTGAACTCGGTGGTTCATATGCTAAAGGTACATGGCTACCGGAAAAAGCTGATATTGATATCTTTGTTAAATTCAACAAAAAAACATCCGAAAAGGATTTTAGAAATCTTGGGACAGAGATAGGTTTTCAATCATTAAAGAAATACAAGCCTTACACTAGGCATGCGGAGCATCCATTTGTAGAGGCAATTGTTGACGGAACCAAAGTAAACATTGTTCCGTGCTATGATGTCAATAAAGGAGAGTGGCAAAGTGCAACAGATAGATCCATATATCATACAAAATTCATGTCGCAAAATTTATCTGATTCTATGAAGGAAGATGTGAGAATTCTCAAGAAGTTTTTTCTCCATCTAGGAGTTTATGGAGCTGAAATAGCCAAGGAAGGTTTTAGTGGATATGTCTCAGAAGTGCTAATTTCCTACTTTGGCAGCTTTGAAAAAACAATAAAGAAAATTTCAGAGTTGAAGAAAGGACAAGTGATTGGAAAAACTATGAAAAAATTTGATTCGCCTATTGTACTCATTGACCCTATTGATAACAATAGGAATCTTGGAACTGCAATTTCAATAGATAATTTAGGAAAGTTTGTTTTAGCAAGTAGGGCGTTTTTGAAAAAACCATCTAAAAAATTTTTTAAAAAGCCAGTTTCTAACCGTATTATGAAAAATGTTGATAAAATTGTAGTTGTCCAATTTAGGTTTAAAGATAGAAGTGATGATATTATTTGGGGTCAAATAAAACGTGCGTCAAATGCACTAAAAACTCAGTTAGAATTGGGTGAATTTACGGTTTTAAGGAATTCGTCAGTTAAGGATGAAAAGGAAAATGCGGCATTAATTTTTTTGTTGCATGCAAAAAAAATTGAAAGTAGTTTAGTTCGGGTTGGACCTGAAATTTCTAGTAAGGATCACTGTGAAAAATTTATTTTAGCTAATTTTAAAAAAAGCCAGCTTATGTGGATTAATGAAGAAGGCAAAATACAATCCTTACAGAAAAGAAAATATGATGATGCGATATTATTTTTGAAAAACCTTTTGAAAGATAATCTAAAAAATTGTGGTATTCCTAAGGGACTTGAGAAGGATTTCAAAAGTGGTGTTAAAATTATTAATGCAAGCAAAGTATCAAACAAATCCATTAAAGATGCAATTGCAAGTATTGCCGTAACAGATGAAACAATCTTTTATTAAAATTAGTAAGATAACTGAACCTCCTTATTCAGACATATTGGTTTATCCAAAAGGAACTAAAGCACAGACAAAATCACGAATAAAAGAGTTACAAAACCTTGGCGTAGAGAGTATTTCGTTCCAAGGTGAGTTGAAAATTGGTACTACTAGTGTGTTAGGCAAAGGCTACGTAGGAATCGTAGTCTTGGGTAAATTAGGAAGAAAAAAAGTTGCTGTCAAAATCAGACGGAGTGATTCACCAAGAAAAAATTTGAATAAAGAGGCCCAATTACTTCAAATAACAAACCGCTGTGGCGTTGGACCAAAATTAATAGATTTTAGTAAAAATTTTCTTGTGATGGAATATTTAGAAGGTGAAAAAATTGGTAACTGGTTTAGTAATTTGAAATCAAAGAGCCATGCTTCTCAAATTCAGGCAGTGATTAAAAAAGTTCTTGAAGATTGCTACAAACTAGACATGGTTGGTTTGGATCATGGAGAATTAAGTAGAATGCCAAAACATGTGATTGTGGGTAAGAAAATCACCATTATTGATTTCGAAAGCTCAAGTGTGGAACGAAGAGCTTCAAATGTTACATCTGCAACTCAGGCGTTTTTCATAGGTTCTGGAATTTCAAAAACTGTAAAAGATATTTGTAAAGTTCCTAAAAAGGAGAAAATTATTTCCGTCCTACGTAGATATAAACAAAATCAAAGTAGGGAGAGTTTTGAAAGTTTACTAAATGTCTTGAAGATATAATGGGACCGGCAGGATTTGAACCTGCGACCTCCAGCACCCCAGGCTGGCATCATAGCCAATCTAGACGACGACCCCTACTTTAAGCGCATGTCGTGAAATTATTAAACCGTCGGATGTAATCGTAAATAAAAAGAAAATTTTAACGCTCTTGAGTCGTAGGTCTAATAAGAATTTCGTTTACATTCATGTGTTCTGGTGATTGTAGGGCAAATAAAATTGCGCTTGCAATATCATCCGCCTTTAGACCTTGTGATTTCTTTGCTGTCTCAATAAAGCCTTGCAACGACTCATCGGTGATGGTGTTTAGTAGCTCTGTTTCAACCACTCCGGGTTCTACACATGTTACCCTAATACCGGATCTGGCGCTTAATTCCTGCCTTAGTCCCTCACTAAATGCAGTAACAGCATGTTTTGTTGCACAATAGACGCTACCCGACGGAAATACAAGCCTGCCAGCAACTGATGAAATGTTAACTATATGACCTGATTTTTTTTCTTTCAAATGTGGGATTACTGCAGCTGTACAATATAGTACACCTTTAATGTTCACATCAATCATCTGTTCCCATTCATCAACCTTAAGACTTTTTATAAAACTAAGTGGCATCAAGCCCGCATTGTTTACTAGGATATCAACCGTGCCCCATTTTTTTATTGCTTGCTCAACAATAGCATCACAATCAGTTTTTTTCGTAACATCAAGCTTTTGTGACAATACTTCGCCGCCACTCTTTTTGATTTCATTTTCTAATTGCTCCAGCTTGTCAGTTCGTCTGGCACCGATAGCCACTTTCGCACCAGCCTTGGATAATGCTAATGCGGTAGCATAACCAATACCGCTGCTTGCTCCCGTGATAATCGCAACTTTGCCTTCTATCGACATTATCGATAATTTCAATGAACGCAGTAAATGTGTTTTTAAAATATAATAGCTAATTTATTAGGAAAAAACCAAATACCAAGTTATGCTGGAAGAAAAGTGTGCGTATTGTGGAGATATGACAGATATGCCTTTTGAGTGTAATTACTGTAAGGATCCATTTTGTTCAGAACATAGACTCCCAGAAGACCATCGGTGTGTCAAGCTTTCTCAAATAAGGGCAAAGAAATTTGGTGAGCGAAAGGTGATTCGTGACGGCGGTACGGGCAAGCGTAATATTTTCAGAAGGTTGCTAGGTCGGTTTGGTTGATTATCAAGTCTGCTAATAATTGGACTTTTTTGGATCAATTTTTGAACGCCTGGCTTGGTAGAACAATGCACCAGCTAAAGCAACCAAGCAAAGTGCTGTAAGTACATGAGGGGTAATCACTGTCATATATGCAATGGCAAAAGCTACCATCATAATTCCTTGTACTGTTAGTTTAATCCACGAAAGTGCCTTAATCGCCCTACAAATCATTTCAATTACAAAAAGTACCGCCACTGGAATTATGGTAAGAATAAGAAAATCTATAATATCTACATCAAGGTGTGACACCTAAGTCTAAAACTATAGATTATAATTTCTATTGGTCGTGAGAATCTAATAATTCAGGTTTTCCGTTTAATATTCTAGAAAGGATCATCTCTTTCCTTTCTTCCATTTCCTTTTGCGAGTCGAGAATATATTTTTCCACATCAAGTAACGTGGAAGAGTTGGAGCTATCCAAAGATGCCTTTTCCAACCTCAGTTTTAAGAGAGATGATGCAAGCTCAGTTACCATGTCTAACAAAGTGTTTTTAATTTTTGCATCAATCCCATCACATTCTTCACTTTTCAAATCTCCAATGAATTTTGAAATTGAGTTGTAAAGATTTGAATCAAGTTTCTGCATTGCATCGTTTTCAGATTCTTGTAAAACGAGCAATTGGAGATATTTGATATCGATTTTATTTTCTTCTGACATTGAAATATACCTGACAATCCTTAAATGACTGGGGTTATTTTTGTTCTGTTGAAGATAATAAATTGCCATATAAAGTCATAGGCGGAAAACCAACAGAAATCCAATATTCTGCTGACGAAGTTTTCACCATGATTAAGCGTGATGAAATAAAATTTATCGATTTACAGTTTACCAGCCTTCCTGGTCGCTTTCATCATACTACTATATCGTCGATCACATTTACAAGTGACCAAATGCAGGACGGGCTTCCCAAACTTGATGGTTCTTCCATTGTTGGGTTTACCACTATTGATGATTCTGATCTAATACTCAAGCCTGATCCCAGTACATTTGCAGTAATTCCATGGATGGGAGATCAAAAATCTGCAAGAATGCTGTGTGATATCTACCGTGGAGCTGGTAAAGGTAGATTGGAAACTGATCCAAGAGGCATATGCCAGAAAGCTGAGGAACATTTGAAGACGGAGGGATTTGATGGTAGCTTTTGGGGACCAGAAGTAGAATTCTTTGTTTTTGACAAGATTCACTGGGATGTATTAACTCCCTATAAGGGCCAATCCTACTCAATTGAATCAAAAGAGGCGCCATGGAGTCAAGAAGGAACTGGTTATCCAATGGGATTACAGGAGGGCTACTATCCAAGCACACCTTCAGACACGTTAACTGAATACAGAAATGATTGTGTCGAGGTATTGAATGAGAATTTTGGAATTTTATGTGATAATCATCACCATGAGGTTGCCACAGCTGGTCAATGTGAAATCGATATCAATTATGATAAAATGACTAATGCTGCAGACAGTGCCCAATCTTACAAATATGTCATACGAAACATTGCTAAGAAACATGGGAAAATTGCCACCATGATGCCAAAGCCAATCTCTATGGACTCTGGTTCCGGCATGCATACCAATGTCAGCCTTTGGAAGTCTGGAAAAAATACATTCTTTGATAAAGACGACCCAGATGAACTAAGCCAGACGGCACGCTACTTTTGTGGTGGAGTTATGGATCATGCTAAGGGATTGACTGCAATTACAAACCCAACAACTAACTCATATCACAGACTTGTACCGGGATATGAAGCACCGGTTTACATTGCATGGAGTACCGCGAACAGGTCTGCAACAATAAGAATTCCAGGTCACTTTAAGGGAGAAAAATATTCTCGTTTGAAAAGAATGGAGTATAGGGTTCCTGATCCATCATCTAATCCCTATCTTGTCTTTCCTGCGGTTCTATCTGCAGGACTTGATGGAATAAAAAAGAAAACAGATCCTGGAGACCCAATTCATGAGGACATCTATAAAATGTCTAAAGCAGAGAGAAAAAAGAAAGGTATAGGAATTTTGCCCGCTAACTTAGGAGTGGCTTTGGATGAGCTTGAAAGTGATAGAGGTTATCTAAATCCAATTTTTTCAGATTCTGTAGTTAGCAGAATTATTGAGTTAGAAAGAAAAGATCAGCGTGAGATTTCAATCCGGCCTCATCCTCATGAATTTTATTTGTACTTTGATGTCTAAACAATTGCTCATACAGGCGTGCCTGCAATTGTGAATATGAGTGCGAGTGAGACCGCGATCAATACAAGCCCCAAACTAACAACCGCTGCCCGATTTTTATCTGATGTTGTACCTTTGTACACAAGTATTGCTCCTGTAAGTCCTAGAAATAAAATTGCAGTGCCCTTGAGAACGTTGTCTAGATTTTGTTCTGCGGGATTGGGTGTAATAAGTGGATAAAAAACACCTGAGAGCAATGCAAAAAATGCCACTAGATAGACATATCGTGGAATCTGTGAAAGGATTGGTTTTTGTTTAAATGTTTGAGTGTTTTCTTGTTCTACATTTTCTCTAGTCTGTTGAATATTTTCGGAGCTCTTTTCTTGTTGTGCAGGTTTCTTGAGTATGCTGAATCTTTTCAGAAATCTTTTCTCGCTGTGTTGAACATTTTCAGTGATCTTTTCTTGTTGTGTGTTAAGGTCTTCAATTTGTGGTTCAGTCCTTTGGAGTTCTTCAGTTTTTCGGCGCTCTTCAGCTTCAGCCTTTCTTCTCTCCTTTCTCCTTCTAACACGCGACCACTTTGTCATTTTAATTCAGTAAAAAGTAGTTAGATTTGCAAATAAAAATTACATCATTCCGCCCATGTCAGGCATTCCACCCATTCCACCCATTCCACCCATTCCACCCATTCCAGGTGGCATTCCTCCTTCTGCACCAGGTGGTGGGCCTGCTGACTTGGCAGTTGCAATCACATCATCAATACGTAAAATCATACAAGCAACCTCAGTTGCCGCAGAAATAATTTGGTTTTTGACTGCTAAGGGTTCAACAATATTGCTTAATTTCAAATCTGATACTTGCCCTTTCATAACGTCTATCCCAGTCCATTTATTACCTTTAAGCTGCCTTGAGCGAAGCATGGCAAGCGTATCAATTGGGTCCATTCCTGCATTTTCGCTAAGTGCAAGTGGAATAGCTTCTAAAGCCTCAGCAAACTTTTCTGCTGCAAGCTGTTCTCGGCCTTCCAGTGACTTTGCCCAACTTGTAATTTGAGTTGCAACATATGTTTCTGGTGATCCTCCGCCAGCTACGATTGATGGTAATTCCATCACGTCTTTAACTACCATTATAGCATCATGAACTCCTCTTTCAACTTCATCAACAACTCTTTGTGAGCCAGCTCTTAACAAAATAGTAACAGATTTTGGGTGTTTGCAGCCTTCAACAAAGACCCATCTATCTTCCTCTACTTTTCTTTCCTCGACCAAACCAGCTGCTCCTAAATCTTTTTCTGATAAATCGTCAAGGTTAGTTACAATCCTCGCACCAGAAGCCTTCGCAAGTTTTGTTAAATCACTTTCCTTTATTCTTCGGACAGCTAGTATTCCTGCTTTAGCTAAATAATGCTGTGACATGTCATCAATTCCTTTTTGACAAAAAACAACTGTGGCGCCAACATTGGTAATTTTATCAACCATGTTTTTCAGCATTTTATTTTCTTCGTCAAGAAATGATTTCATTTGTTCTGGGGTTGAGATATTTATCTTAGCGTCGATTTCTGTCTTTTCGATTTCTAGCGCAGTATTAATGAGAGCGATTTTAGAGTCGGTTACTTTTTTTGGCATTCCAGAATGAACGATTTCCTTGTCAAGAACAATTCCTTGAAGAATGGAAGAGTCTGAAATAGAGCCGCCTGGCTTTTTTTCAACTTTAATGTCATCAATGTCAACTGTATAGTTCTCGCCGTCTTTTACAGATGCTGCTAATACAGCTTGTACTACAATATCAGCTAGTTTATCAGAATCTTTTCGAATTAGTTTTGTTTGCATGGATGTATTTGCAATTTTTAATAATGTTGGTTTATCGTCAGCAGCAACTTGTTCAGCTATTTCTTTGAGATACTGTTTAGCTTTCTTCCCCGCTTTTTTGTAACCATCAACAATTATTGTAGGATGAACATTTTGCAGGATGAGTGATTCTGCATGTTCTAAGAGAGCACCAGCAAGGACTACTACGGATGTAGTACCATCGCCAACTTCGTTATCTGTTGATTTGGAAATCTCAACAAGCATCTTTGCCGCTGGGTGTTGAACATCAATTTCCTTTAGAATGGTAGCTCCATCGTTTGTAATTGTAACATCTCCTAAAGAATCAACAAGCATCTTATCCATTCCCCTTGGACCTAAACTTGTGCGTACAATTTCAGCGATGATTTTAGCTGCAGAAATGTTGTTTTTTTGAGCCTCCCTGCCCTTTGTTTGAGATGAACCGTCCTTAAGTAAAATAACAGGCATGTTCGCTGATGTTGCTTGTGCTGCCATATTACACAAAACGCCCAAATCCCTATTTTATACCTTGTTCACTCATTATCAGTCAATCGGAATTTTTTAATTGGGAAAACTAACGTACACAGTATGGCAGATATTTCATCAAACAAAGAGGCTTATGATGAAGTTTTTTCAAGTTTGGAAAAACACAATAAATGGTTTGAAAACTCAATTCCGTTAATAGCAAGTGAAAATGTCCCAAGCCCGGCTGTTAGGGAGGCTATAATTTCTGATTTTGGTAATAGGTACGCTGAAGGCTGGCCCGGAGAGCGTGTATATGCTGGCTGTACCTACATTGATGAGGTCGAAATCCAATGTATGGATCTAGCAAAGAAACTGTTTAAAGCCGAGTTTGCAGACGTGAGACCAATTTCTGGTGTTGTTGCCAACTTGGCAGTTTACTCAGCATTTTCAAATCCTGGCGATGTTATGATCGCACCGTCAATTCCAGCTGGTGGCCATATTTCTCATGGCAAAAAAGAGCACTTTGGAACCGCTGGTTTTGTCCATGGACTGGAAATCGAGTTTTTTGCATTTGACTCTGATGAAATGAATCTTGATGTTGATAAAACAAAGACCAAAGTTGAAGAGTTGGAAAAGCAGGGAAGGCTCCCAAAAATAGCCATGTTTGGNNNNGTTAAAGAGCTGGCTGATTTTCTGAAGGGTTATGACATGCACATCAATTATGATGCGGCTCATGTTGCTGGACTGATAGCCGGCGGTGAATTTCAGGATCCGTTAAGGGAAGGGATTGACACTATGACAATGAGCACGCATAAGACGTTGTTTGGTCCCCAGGGCGGACTTATCTTAGCTTTTGAGAAAAACGCTGAGGTTATCAAAAAAGCAACTTTCCCAGGACTGACAAGTTCTCATCACATACATCATATGGCTGCAAAGGCAGTTACATTTGCCGAGGCTTTAGAGTTTGGAAAAGACTATGCAAGCCAGACAATTAAAAATGCAAAAGCCTTGGCCGTGGCACTAAACGATTTGGGCTTCAAAGTTTTAGGCGAAAAGAATGGTTTCACGCAATCGCACCAAGCTGTTGTAAACATGCTTGATTATGGCGATGGTGGTAAGATTGAGGCTGATTTGGAAAAGGCAAACATCATTGTAAACCGCCAGCTGATTCCGGGCGACATCAAGGCCAAAAGGAACTACATGCAGCCTGGCGGAATTCGGCTTGGAAGCTCCGAGGTTACGCGCCTGGGAATGAAGGAATCAGAGATGCAGCAAATTGCGTCATTCATCAAGCAGGTGGTTATTGACAAAAAAGACGCGAAAGATATTGCAGGCCAAGTTACGGAATTTCGAAAGAATTATCAAAAAACCGAATATTGCTTTGACAACAAGCTTGGAGCTTACGAATACGTAAAACTGCGATGATTGGTTGATCAAGGATGGAAACCGACGTTATCATTCAGTTTGGTATTTTCTTCTTTTGTATTGCCCTACTCACTTTTTGGTTCAAGAAAAGATGGAAGAAAAAACCGGAACAGAAAGCTAGGTCCTACCCCGAAAATGAGGCTGAGGGAAAGTGGAATAAGTCGAAAGATATGTCCTCCTCTGAAGATTGGGTTGTTGGAGGAAAGTGGTCAGCAGAACGACCTGAACCGGAGCCGCCTGAGCGATCAAAAGAGCCTGAACCGGAGCCGTCTGAGCGATCAAAAGAGCCTGAACCGGAGCCGTCTGAGCGATCAAAAGAGCCTGAACCGGAGCCGTAAAGAATAGCCGCTTTTAGCCACAAATGATCCATCTTATCTCGAAGTATGTTGTCTACAAAACATGGGATTTTTTGGCGGAAATGACAGCAACCAAACAAAATGCAAAAAGTGCGATCTAGAGTTTTCCTCTCATGAGCGCTTAGAACGACATACGGACAAGGCACACCCCAAGTCATCAAAAACCCAGTTCAAGAAAGATACCTGGGGGGTTACTAAAACAAGAAATAGGAAAAACCGAAACGTTGGCGCTGGCTGATTTTATCTTTTTTTCTTTAGCCAATCCCATTCAGGACGCTCTTCATCATCGTCTATCATAATTGGCTTCAAACAAATTTTGGTTTTTGTTTCGGGTAATAAATTTCACTATTCTAGATTATCAAACAGCTACTCTTTTGGCTCTTTGTTGCCATCATACTTCCCTCTGTCATGACATACACAAAAGCAGTTATCATGCCTAAGACCCTGGTTTGTTCTATCTTTACATTCCTTGGTATGTGTCGGATCATCGGGATCGAAAAAGTCTGGCAATATTTTACAATAGAATTAGTATCTATTTAAAAAAAGAGGATGCGGTTAGTATTAGCATATGGGCAACAAATTAAGCGAATTACGCGAGTTGAAGGAGATGTACGAAATTCGGCTTAAATCCGATAATGTGGACAAAAGCCTGAAAGACCACTATCAAACCATGCTGGATACGATTAATGAGAAAATTGAGAAGAACCAGATTTTTCGAAGATACTTCAATGGAAGGTTGGACAAGTCGGAGGTTTGCCCCAGCTGTGATAAGGAGATGTCATCGCATGAGAAGGACCAGGCCCTTCAATGCATGCGCAATTTTGTCGAAAAAGGTAGTTAAGTAACACTTAATGTTATATTATAAAAGTTCATAAATACTTAATGCTATTAGTATGTATGAAAATATACGTAGAAACACCAGTGAAGGTAGAGAAAGGCGATTTACTTGTTGTTGATGACGTGCAGGAAAAGGGCTGCCATTGTGGAACAAGGAAATACGTGGTTCAATTGGTGAAAAAAGGAGGATCTCTCACTCGAGAACTTGATGAAGATATCCAGACCAGTTGTTATGTATAATTTGGAATGGTTTTACAGGCATTTCTAGGCACGAAAATAGGCTATTTTTTGTAAACTCGATCCTTTTTTCTTAACTTGCTAGCAACCTTAATCCCAATCTGATCTCCGGACTTTGCCTCTTGTACAGATTTGTGATCAATTTCCATGCTGTCTATTACGTGCTCAACATCTGTTGTATAGCCCCTGATAATTATTGTGTCTCCCACTTTGACATTGCCAGTTAGATCGATGGCAGCGACTCCGATATTGCTGTAATATGTCATAACACTACCTATCTCGGTTTCTTGCTCGCTCATTTCACTACTATACGTCATACTGACTAATA
>JYMV01039367.1_pt1 | contig 14662 bp, 12 predicted proteins | sample 338911 | NCBI WGS metagenome assembly JYMV01 (sample SAMN03354496, study PRJNA234377) | hydrothermal vent metagenome | biome: Deep sea; feature: Hydrothermal plumes at the Eastern Lau Spreading Center, Western Pacific Ocean; material: Seawater | place: Tonga | collected 2009 | depth 2000 m m
TACAGCATGTAACTGCTCTGTCTGAGAAAAATAAAATTCCAAGATACTTTGTTGGTGGAGGTTCCTACAATCATTATTCACCTGCAGTAATTGACCATATGGTTTTGAGGGGAGAATTTCTAACTGCATACACTCCCTACCAACCTGAGGTTAGCCAAGGCACACTTCAAGCCATCTATGAATTTCAATCATACATCTGCCTTTTGACAGGAATGGATGTATCCAATGCATCACTCTATGACGGTGCATCAGCCTTGGCGGAGGCAGCGCTGCTGTCATCTTCTCACCTTAGAAGAAATCGCGTTTTTGTGTCTAAGGGCTTGAATCCAAGGTACCTTCAGGTGTTGAAGACATACTGTGAAGGTGCAGAAATCGAAATTAGTGACAAAATTGACGAGAAAACTGCATGTGTGATTGCACAGTATCCAGATTTCTTTGGAAATATTGAAGACCTGCAGACACTTGCTGACGAAGCAAAAAAAGCAGGTGCGTTGTTTGTAACTTGTATAACAGAACTCACATCGTTGGCAATACTAAAGCCGCCTGCAAACTTTGGTTCTGACATTGTGGTTGGGGAAGGACAATCTCTTGGCATACCAATGAGTTACGGAGGACCATACCTTGGATTTATGGCGGTAAAGCAGGACTTGTTGAAAAAACTTCCAGGCCGAATTGCTGGATTAACCACTGATGATAAAGGAAATGAGGGGTTTGTTCTGACATTCAGAGCAAGGGAGCAGGACATCAGGAGAGAAAGAGCTACAAGTAACATCACAACAAACCAAGCGCTACTTGCTCTAAGCGCTACCATTTACTTGGCAGCGATGGGGAGGGATGGACTGATTAACGTTGCCAAAGCTTCGTATAAGCAAGCTCACATTCTGCATGAAAAATTAAAAGAAGTTGGTTTTGAACCACTGAATGACAAACCGTTTTACAATGAATTTGTGGTAAAGACTACAAAGCCTTCAGAAGAAATCCTGTCATCTCTACTAGAAAAAAATATTCTTGGTGGAATAAACTTGGGCGAAAACAAACTGCTTGTTTGCTGCACTGAAAACAATTCAGCCCAAGACATTGAAGATTATGTTTCGGCGGTGAACGGATAAAATGAAGCTCATATTTGACTACGACGAGAACATTACCGGTCATGTACCTAGTGAATCGATTGATTTAGATCTCCCAAAGCATCTGATGCGAAGTGACTTGCCACTTCCCAATGTAAATGAAGTAGATGTAGTCAGGCATTATACAAACTTGTCACGGAAAAATTTTGGCATAGATCTTGGTATTTACCCACTTGGCTCCTGCACTATGAAGTACAATCCTAAAGTTAATGAAAATTTGGCAAGGCTGAATGGATTTAGCCAACTACATCCTACGGTTCCAGCATCTTTTTCCCAAGGCTCACTAGAATTGATTTGGAAATTACAGCAGTATCTAAAGGAAATAACAGGAATGGATGAGATAACATTACAGCCAGCTGCCGGGTCTCAGTGCGAATTGCTTGGGCTTATGATGGCAAAGAAGTACTTCAAGGATAAGAATGAGGAAAGAAAGAAGGTAATTATCCCTGATTACTCTCATGGAACCAATCCTGCGACAAGTTCCATGTGTAAGTTTCAAACCGTAACAGTTCAGTCAGATACACGGGGCAATATACCCCTGAATAAGTTCCGAGAGGCCCTGGATTCTGACGTTGCGGTAGTCATGATAACTAATCCCAATACTCTAGGATTGTTTGAAGAAAATCTTTCTGAAATAAGTGACCTTGCTAGGTCAAATGGAACTTTGCTGTATTGTGATGGAGCTAACATGAATGCGCTGCTTGGAATTGGCAAACCAGGAGAGCAGGGTTTTGATATGGTTCATCTAAATTTGCACAAAACTTTTTCTACTCCTCATGGTGGCGGTGGACCTGGTGGGGGAGCATTATGTGTTAGATCATTTTTGGCAGATTACCTACCGGTTCCACGAATAGTTAAAGAAAGTGATGAAAAGTTTTCCATGGATTATGACAAGAAAAAATCTGTAGGCAAGGTTCATTCTTTTTAATCATGTCATGGGGTTCCAATATTAGCAGAGTTTCCAAAAACGCATTGCTCAATGCAAATTATCTTCAAAGTTTACTGAGCGGTGTTTTTGAGCAACCATACAATCGCAAGTGCGCACATGAATTTGTACTGTCCTCAAAAAATCTTGGTGCCAAGAGCGCCATGAACATAGCAAAAAGAATAATGGATTACGGACTACACCCACCTACCATTTATTTTCCTTTAATTGTTGAGGAAGCGCTCATGATTGAACCGACGGAAACAGAGAGTAAAGAATCGCTTGATAATTTTGCGTCCGTCTTGAAGAAAATAAGTGATGAACTGGTAAAAGATCCAGATTTTGTTATGAAATCTCCGCATACAACTAAGTTAGGAAGGCTTGACGAGGTTAAGGCTGCGAGAGAACCCAATCTAAGATGGCTACCGAAGTTTAAAGTATGAAGTTAAGAATAAAAAAATATTCAAATGAGAAATTTAACAAACATATTCAAAGCAAAAAAATTAATAAAAATTTCAATGTCATATGACGATAAAAAAAATGTTATTGATTCGATTAAGATTACCGGTGACTTTTTCATTCATCCTGAAGAAACATTAGAAACACTCGAAGCTAATCTTGTAGATACAAAGTTAGAGAGGAATGAAATTAGTAAAAAAGTGGAAGTAAGTTTGAAAGACTCTGAAGCATTTGGCTTTGACGTAAATTCTATGACAGACGCAATTATGGGTTGCTTGAAAAACGAGTAGATATGAAATTTTCCAAGATTAGGGTTTTAGAAACTGGTCATAATCCAGGCTCATGGAACATGGCCCTTGATGAGGTTTTGATGAATGGTATCGGAGAAGTTCCCATCCTGAAAATTTATGGTTGGAAGCCCTCATGTGTTTCAATAGGATATTTCCAAAGCATGGATGAGGAAGTAAATCTAGAAAAATGTAAGGAGATGGGAATTGATAGTGTAAGAAGAATTACAGGTGGCGGTGCTGTTTTTCATGAAAGTGAATTAACATATTCATTCATTTCAAAAAATTACCCGCAAGGCATAATGCAATCTTATGAAATGGTTTGTGAAATGCTAACTTTGACTTTGAAAAAACTTGGATTTGACGCCAAGTTTTCTCCGTTAAATGACATTATAGTTGGTGGAAGGAAGGTGTGTGGAAATGCACAAACTAGAAAACATGGTGTTTTGCTGCAGCATGGAACTATGCTATTGGATGTCAACGTTGAAAAGATGTTTACAGTATTGAAGGTGCCAAAAGAGAAAATAAGCGATAAAGCGATTGAGGACGTAAAACAAAGAGTTTTTGGCATAGGTAAGAAATTCGAACTTGTTGCAAGCGCTATGAAAGACAGTGCTAGTGAGACATTTTCTGCTGATCTGAGCTTTGAAGATATAACTGAAGAAGAGGAAAGACAGCGCCAGACATTAGATTCCGAAAAATATTCTTCAAAAGAATGGAATTTTAAAAGATAATTGACAAAAATATATTCTATAACTGTTGATTTAGCATGATGTACGATGCAGTAATCATTGGCGCTGGACCTGGTGGATATGTTTGCGCAATAGAGATCTCAAAACTTGGCGGAAAAGTCTGCATAGTGGAGAAAAATGGGTTTGGTGGCACTTGTACTCAAAGGGGCTGCATTCCTACAAAATACCTACACTCAGTTGGAGATTTTGTTAGAAAGGCATCAATGTCAAAATCATATGGAATAGATTCAAAAATTGATCTAGATTACAAAATTCTAAAATCTAAAATGTTTACAACAGTTGGCAAACTGGCATCAGGGATTCAACTGTTGCTGAAAGATAATGGTGTAGAAATAGTTGAAGGAGAGGCGGAAATAATTTCGCCAAATAAGGTCAAAGTAGGCAGTAAAATTTTAGAAACAAAGAATGTTGTGATAGCAACTGGCAGCACCCCAGTCCCTATATCTGGTTATGATTTTAAAGAAAAAATCCTTTCAACAGATACCTTCTGGAGTATGGATGAACTGCCTAAATCTATCGCTGTTATTGGTGGCGGGTACAGCGGTTGCGAATTTGCATCAATCCTGAATGTTTTGGGCTGTAAAGTTTGGCTGATTGAAATGGAAGAGGCGCTAATGCCAGACAATCCCCAAGAAATTGGAAAAACATTGGAAAAGTATATGCGAATTGATGGAATTACTGTTCTCACCAATTCAAAGGTTGAAAAAATTACCGATAATGGAATTTTGGTGAATGGTCAAAACATAGATGTCGAAAAAATTCTTGTTTGTGTGGGTAGAAAACCGAACATAGGTTCTGATGAAATGAAAAAACTTGGAATTGAATTTAACGGTAAGGGTATTGATGTGAATAAAAAAATGCTGACTAGTGTTTCAAATATTTATGCGATAGGCGACATAACAGGAAAATATCAACTTGCTCATGTAGCGTCAAAACAAGGCGAAGTTGCAGCCCATAATATAACGGGACATGATAGTGAAATGGATTACAGCGTTATCCCATTTTGCGTATTCACTTTTCCAGAGGTAGCTTTTGTTGGAGATTGTTCTGGTAAATCAGGTGAGTTTCCGCTTAGGGCAAATGCAAAAGCAAATTGTCTAGAAGATACAAGAGGGTTTCTCAAAGTTTTTGAAAAAAATGGAATATGTGTAGGTGCAATAATTATTGGTACGAGAGCATCTGAGATAATTGGTGAAGTAACAATTGCAATTAAGACACAATTAAAAATCGAAAAATTTTTGGAAGTTATTCACGCGCATCCTACTCTATCAGAAGCGTTTACAGAAGCTGTCAGAGATATTAACGGACAATCTATTCATCTACCATCACGAACTAAATCCTAAAATAATTAAATTATCCGAATAGTGAAGAAAGACCTTCCATTGCTGCTTCCTCCTGTTTTTCACTAGGTGGTGCAGATTTGCCTTCTTTCTTTTCTTCGGCGCCTTCTGCTGGTGCTGCTGCCGGAGCTGCGGCTGCTGCAACTGGAGCAGCCTTTATTGCATCTTCAATATTAACATCGGCCAAAGATGCTACAAGTGACTTCACTTTTGCCTCGTTTAATTCTGCACCAGATGCTTTTACTATTGAGGTGACATTTTCCTCAGTAATCTCCTTCTTTAGTTTATGAAGCATCAATGCAGCGTAAACATATTCCATAATATCGTTTTTTTTGGAATCGATAATATAAAACTATAGAGAGTTATAATTCCCTGTTGGGACTTAATTTAGGATTTTAAGACTTCTGCAAATTGCATAAAGTGTCCTTTTCAGTTGCTTATCAAACAACGTATCCATGCGCTGCTTGAGCACACGCTTTGCTTGGTCTCTCTCAGAGCCAGGAGGTAATGATAGTACATTATTAATGAATTCTGATAGGGATTCCTGTATCCACCCGTTTAAAGTAGCATATACCCTGTTTGGAATTTCTAAGACCTGTTGCTCGTTCAAATCTAAGACGCCGGCAAAGTTGTCATGTTCAATCCTATAGACGAGTGATAAAATACAATTATCAGGATTAGGGTTTTTTAAAATTTCAATAGATCGCTTTCCCGCCTTACCTTGTTCAACCTTGTTCCTCAGACCAATAGGGTTGATGATAATTCCATTTACTCCAATTTTCTGACCTTCTACGCCAGTAACTGCCCCAAAAATTATTTTGTTGTATTCTCCATCAGCTTGTTTGGCAAAAACAAAATCACCCTCCTTTAGGCTTTTTTTTCTTCCACCAAGCATAGGATTGATTTTAGAGTATTGTATTTAATTTATTGTAATCGATAATTATAATATCGGTCAGACGAAAACACTTCAAATGGATAAAAAAGAAATTCTTTCAAAATTTTCAACTGACCCTGAACGATACTATAAGGTAAAATTATTTGAGAATGAAGGATTTATGCGTAAATCATGCACAATATGTAAGCGATTCTATTGGACAATAGATGAGAATCGCATCAACTGCCCTGATCATTCTGATGACACATATTCGTTTATTGGAAACCCGCCAACAAAAAAAAGATTTGATTATACACAGGCATGGAAGGAAGTTGAATCATTTTTTCAAAAAAATGGACATACATCTGTAAGTAGGTATCCTGTAGTTTGTAGATGGCGTGATGACTTGTATTTTACAATTGCATCAATTGTTGACTTTCAGAGAGTGATGGGAAGTAAAGTTGTGTTTGAGTTTCCTGCAAACCCACTTGTAGTTCCACAAACTAGTCTGCGATTCAAAGATTTGGAAAACGTTGGTGTTACTGGACGACATTTTTCAAGCTTTTGTATGATTGGACAACACAGCATACCAAATTCTCAAGGATATTGGAAAGACGAATGCATTGATTTGGATTACAGACTAGTTACAGAACAATTTGGAGTTGACAAAAAAGAAGTTGTTTTTGTAGAAGATGTTTGGGAAGGCGGTGGTTCGTTTGGTTCTTCTTTAGAATTTTTTGTAAAGGGACTAGAGCTTGGCAATGCAGTGTTTACCGAGTTTCAAGGAGACTTGTCCAATTATAGAACGCTAGATCAACAAATTATTGACATGGGTGCAGGCCTGGAAAGATTTGCCTGGATCACAATGGGTACTCCAACTGCATACGATTGTTGTTTTGGACCTATTACCGGCAATCTAATAGAACAGACAGGAATTAATACAGATTCTGAACTTTTGGTTAGATATTTTACTGAAATTGCAAAAAATTTTGAGCGGTTTAGTGATTTATCTGAGGTGAGAAAAAATGCAATCAAATCAGCCGGTCTATCAAACGAACAGATGGACAAAATCATAACTCCGATTGAGGGAATTTATCTAATCATTGATCATATCAGAACTCTAATTTTTGCAATATCAGACGGGGCATTACCGAGTAACGTTGGTGGAGGATATAATCTTCGAATAATGCTTAGAAGAATAATATCTACTATGAATAGGCTCTCGCTAAAATTTGACATAAATGATATGATTGATATGCAAATTGATTATCTCAATGATACATATCCTGAACTAGAAGAAACACGTGAAGATGTCAAAACCATAATTGCAATTGAGGCTGATAGATATGAAAATTCAAAATCTAGGATGCAAAAAATTGTTAGTAAATTAAATCAAAAGCCAACTGTTGATGATTTAATCCGACTGTACGAATCAGACGGTGTAACGCCTGATTATCTAAAGGAAATGAAGGTAATTTCTGATATTCCATCAACATTTTATAGCAAATTATCTGAACTGCACCAATCAAAGAAACAAAAAGAGCAAGATCAACTTTCATTAGAAGGATTACCAGAAACTGAACTTTTGTACTATGCAGATGATCCAAAAGAGTTTGATGCCAAAGTTCTCAAATCATTTGACCAGTATGTTGTGCTGGATAGAACATCATTTTACGCAAGAGGAGGGGGACAAGAGCCGGATCATGGAACAATTGAAGGGTTCGATGTTGTTGACGTGAGCAAACATGGTAACATTGTATTACATGAGCTAAAGGAAGGCGCCATAAAAGAAGGAGATACTGTTTCATGTGTTGTTGATTCGAAAAGAAGGGGTGATATTACAAAAAATCATACCAGCACTCATATCCTCAATTCATCATCTCGCAGCATTTTAGGATCGTGGGTTTGGCAGCATTCTGCATTTAAAGAAGAGGACCATGCTAGGTTGGATATTACACACCATTCTGCCTTGACTGACGATGAAATTGTAAAAATTGAGAATCTTGCCAATTCTGTAGTTAAGAAAAACATGTCGGTGACTATTGAGAATTTTGATAGAGGTACTGCTGAGCAAAAATATGGATTCAAGATATATCAGGGGGGAATTGTTCCCGTAAAATCAGTTAGAATTGTATCAATTGAGGATTTTGATATAGAAGCGTGTGGTGGAACCCACGTTAAAAAAACGGGTGAGATTAAACTAGTAAAAATTACAAGAACAAAAAGGATTCAAGATGGTGTTGTAAGAATTGAATTTGTTTCAGGTGACACAGCTTTAGACTATGCTAAACAGCATGACGTTGATTTGGCGAGAGAATCGGCTGAATTGAAGGATAAAGCAAAACTAAAAGAAACAAGGCATGAGCAAAAACAAGAATTAAAAGAGAAATTACCAATTTTAGTTGAAAATATTACTGCGTGCAAAATAGGCACAAATAACGTGGATGAAACTATTGTTATTATGACGGAGCCTGGAAAACCAAACTTTTGCTCTGCAATGAGTGAACAATATGACGAATTTTTTCATATTAGTTTAGGAGAAAAGCTAATCGAAAAGGATCCGTGGATGGTTTATTGTGGTGTTTTTGAGGATGGGGATAGAATTCGAGCAATAATTTATTCAGGTGAACAAGTTGGAAAGGACAAAAAAGCGGGAGATATTGCAAAAACTGTGTCTGAAGTGCTTGGAGGAGCTGGAGGAGGAACCCAAAGGTTTGCTCAAGGAGGGGGAAAAGACAAATCTAAAAAAAATGATGCTATAGAAAAGGCAAAAACAATGGTTTTGGGAGTATAAAATTATGGAAGTAGATTGGAGTGCCGTTGATAAAAAGTGGCAAAAAAAATGGGCAGAAAACAATGATCATGAAACTAATTCTAACGATAAAGAAAAAAAATTCATAACTGTGGCGTATCCTTATCCAAACTCACCTCAACATATAGGTCACGGTAGAACATACACCATTACAGATGTTCATTCTAGATATTTGAGAATGAAAGGATATAATGTATTATTCCCGATGGGATTTCACTACACTGGTACGCCAATTCTTGGTATGGCAAAAAGAGTAGAAGCTAATGATACTGAATTAATTGAAGGATTCAAAACATTATACAAAGTTCCTGAAGATAAGATTAAGGAATTTGCAGAGCCTGTAAAGATTGCCAAATATTTCCACGAGGAGATTAAATCTGGTATGATTGAGATGGGTTATTCAATTGATTGGAGAAGAGAATTTACTACAATTGATCCTGCTTACCAAAAATTCATAGAATGGCAATTTAGAAATCTAAAAGAAAAAAATCTCATTGTGCAAGGCTCGCATCCTGTTGGCTGGTGCCCGAAGGATCAAAACCCAGTTTCACAACATGACACGCTTGGAGATGTGGAACCCGATTTTACTGAATATATTATTATTAAATTTGATTTGAATGGAGTAAAGATTCCCGTAGCCACATTGAGGCCAGAAACTCTATTTGGGGTAACAAACATTTGGATAAATCCTCAAGTTACATACCAGAAAATCAAAGTAAATGATGAGATTTGGATCACTAGTCCAGAGTGTGCACGAAAACTGGGATTTCTTGAAAAAAAAATCGAAGTGATAGAGGATGTTAGTGGAAGTGACTTTGTTGGTCAAAGTGCTAAAGCACCACACAGTTCCGATTCAATTGTGATTTTACCAGCTAGTTTTGTAAAAAGTGATAATGGAACGGGAATTGTCATGTCTGTTCCTGCACATGCTCCATTTGATTACCAAGCGCTAGTAGATTGCAAATCTGGAAAAAACAAATCGATAAACAGTGATCTTTTGAGTAATATTCAAAATATTGAGCCTATTTCTATGATAAAGACAGAAGGACTGGGTAATATTCCTGCAAAAGATATTGTAGAAAAGATGGGAATCTCACACCAAGATGACCCAAAACTAGAAGATGCTACAAAGGAAATCTACTCAAAAGAATTCTATGAGGGAATTCTAGCTGATAACACAAAGCAATTTGCAGGGAAAAAAATTTCTGAAGCAAAAGATGAGATAAAAGAATGGATTACAAAAATTGATAGTGCTGATATCCTATTAGAATTGACAAATTCTCCGGTAAAATGTCGTTGTGGTGCAGAGTGTGTTGTGAAATTATTAAGCAATCAATGGTTTTTAGACTATTCAAACAAAGACTGGAAAAAGAAGGCACATGTCTGTTTTGAGAAAATGAATATTCTTCCTAATGAAATCAGATCCGAGTTTGATAAAGTTCTTGATTGGCTTAGAGAAAGGGCTTGCGCCAGACAGCACGGATTAGGTACAAAAGTTCCCTGGGACAAAGAATGGTTGGTAGAAAGCCTAGCTGATTCCGTCATTTACATGGCATTCTATATTATCTCAAAATATGTTAACAAAAAAGAAATTAATGGAAATGATTTAACTGACGAATTTTTTGACTATATTTTTTACGGAAAAAAAGATTCAGGAGAAATTGCAAATAAAATAAACGTTACAAAAGAAAAATTGGAAGAAATCAGAAACGAATTCCTGTATTTTTATCCAGTTGATTCTAGACACTCTGGCAGAGATTTGGTTCCAAACCATCTAACGTTTTTTGTTTTAAATCATGTTGCGCTTTTTCCAGAGGAAAATTGGCCACAGGAAATTGTTGTTAATGGTTCTGTCCTGATGGCAGGAAAGAAAATGTCAAAGTCGATGGGAAATATTATTCCGCTGAGGGAGGCAGTGAGAAAATATGGTGCTGATCCACTCCGCCTAACAATTTTAATTTCTGCTGAATTGTTACAGGATGCTGATTTTAACGTTGAAGCAATTAATGGAATTAAAAACAAACTTGAGTCCATGCATGAAAACTGTGCCAAAACTAAATCCGAAGAAATTCCAGAATTAGAACCGGAAGACAAATGGATATTTAGTGTATTACAAAATTTAGCCTCAAATGTTAGCCAATCAATGGATAAGATTAGGCTTAGGGAAGCATTACATCATATTTTGTATGATTTTGATTCTGAATTACAGTGGTATCTCAAAAGAGCAAAATCAAAACAAAGAACAAATATTTCTGGAATTCTTCACAAAATTTTGTCATCTAGAGTTTTGATGCTCTCACCTTTTGCCCCACACATAGCAGAAGAAATGTGGGAAAAACTAGGCAATTCAGAATTAGCTTCAAAATCAGCATGGCCTTCTTCTGTTGGAACAGAAATTGATTCAAAATCAATTCAAACTGAAACATTGTTAAAATCAATTATTGATGACATTAACAATATTCTAAAAGTGACTAAAATTTCGCCAAAAAAAATTATAATTTACACCGCAGAACAATGGAAATCTAAAGTATACAACTCAATACTCAAAAATGTGTTAGATGGTCAAACGAATGTAGGTACAATCATAAAATCATTAATTGCGAATAAGGAAACAGAACAAATCAAAAAAGATCCTGATTTTGTAAAAAAAACACTCAATGATATTCTATCAGAACCTGCTGAACTAAGAAAAGGAAGAATGAGTGTTGGTCAAATTGATGAAAGGGAAATTATTAGCTCAGAACTATCATCTCTTGTAAAGAACGACTATAATGTAGAACTAGATGTTTTTTCAGAATCAGACTCGGAAAAATATGATCCTAAAAATAAAGCAAAAAATGCGAGGCCTTTCAAACCAGCAATACTAATCGAATAGATATAGTATTTATTTTGTTAAAATTAGCTTGAACTAGAATGAAAATTGCTATTATGGGGATGGGTGTAGCAGGCAGTTATCTAGTTTCTAGGTTGAAGAATGACCATGAAGTGGTTGGTTTTGAAAGAATGGAAGAAATTAAACATGATTCAATTTGTGCTTGGGGATCCATCAAGTCTACCATGATAGATCTTTGTAAGAAATCAGGAATTGATTTTGAAAAATACATTGTACATAATGGTAAAACCATGTATGTTGATATGAATAACCAAAAAAGATTCCAAATTGGGTTACACGGATTATGTACATATGAAAAGTTGAGTTTGATTAAGGACTTTATCAAAGACTCCGAAGTTCATTTTGGAGTAAATAAAAAACTAGAGGAATTAGAGTCAGAATTTGATATTATAGTTGACTGTACAGGATTTCATCGAATTTATTTACCAAAATTAGAGCAGGATTTCTGTCTGCCCACGTATGAATACAAAATTGAATATGAAAATGGGGTACCATTTGATGACTTTTACATAAAACCATTCCCACACATGTCAGGGTACTTTTGGTACTTCCCAATGGGTAAGAATCTTGCACATATTGGCGCAGGTGATTATAACAAACAACATGTAGAAGAAACTAAAAAATTCTTTAAGAAATATGGTGGCAAAGTAACAAAAACTGTGGGCCGCCCCATAAGACTTGCTACACCAAATCTATGTAAGCCATTTTACAAGGGAAAAGTTGTCGGAGTAGGAGAATCTATTGGAACTGTATATCCATTGTTAGGTGAAGGAATCATCCCAAGTATGATATGTGCAGACATTTTTGTAAAAAATCTTGGCAATAATGAAAAATATGAAAAAGAAGTTGACGAGTATTTCAAGATTTATGGAAAAGTTTTCAATTTTATAAGAAGTAAATTACATAATAAATTCAGTATATTAAGAATGATGCCAGATCTTCTTTCAATATTTCGATATATGAAAAAGAATGAAGAAAGATTTGGAATGGAAATTAATATGCGTGACTTGTTGAAAGTTGCTAAAGCCTAGCCCAAACTTATTGAGCCTAATCCATCTCGCATAGTTCCGCTAGACTTGAAGTTATAATCATATATTATTTCAGAATACTCTTGTAAAATTTCATTCATGGAATCCATTGAATCATCAAGGTAAAAACCTGGACAATCTCCAGTAAACTGAAAAGTAGCATGAACTCTTGCTATACCTTTTTCATTTTGTAGCCACGTTGAAAAAGGGTACAGATAGCAAACTCCTGGACGTGTTGGATGAATTCCACAGCTGCCTTCATCATCTAGAAATCTGCATTTGATGTGAGTACCATCATCTGCTTCTGTTTCATCTTGTTTTCGTTTCAAATTAACACCAGTCATTATAGTTACACCACCATCAGGGCTTGCTTCTTCCCAAGTAGCCATAACTGTCTCATTTTTTATGAAATCTGATGTTTTTTGATATTTCATTCCAGCTCCAATTGTTATTAGGTCATGAGAAGTGAGAGGAAGTCTTCCTTGTCTGGAACAGCAGTTTGAACAATCCGGCCAATAACATTTCCAAAGGATAAATTTTTTGATTTTATTTAGAAATGGAATATGGAATATGACATCTTTTACCCTTATAGAATTCTCAGTTACATCATCACGCTTTCCTAACTGAAAATCTTTGATTATTGGATCTACATCCCAATCTTTTTCTAAAAGTTCTATTGATTTTGCGATTTCCATTTGTGACATAAATTATAATGGTGCCAAATCATATTATTAATGTTGAGTGAAAAAGGAAAGTATGCTTCTGCAACCCAACATAGAAGAACTGTCTGGGAAAAAATAATCTGGCCTTTAATTTTAGACCTGAATGACGTAGTGTTTAGCTTAAAACAATATCAAAGGAAACGTGATCAAGTCTGTACCAAAAACAATTTGAAAATTTCAGAAATGTCAAGGGGCGTAGTATCGTTGTTGCAAAAAGGAATAATTATCAAGGAAAATACTACGTATTCAATTCATTATAGACTTATTCCGTATATGAGAGTGAGAGCTGAATGTGACTATGCAGCAGCTATTAACGAAATGAGAATGAAATAATTATATTCTGACATTTTACAAATCATCTTGTAGCCCGGTAGTGTAGTGGCAAGCATAGGGGCCCCTGGAGCCTTTGACCTCGGTTCGAGTCCGGGCCGGGCTACTATACGCTCTAATTCGTTCTTTTTCTTAACAGAAGGACTAGAAGGATCATTGTTAGCTGATAGGATAAGGTGTTCAGCTAAATATTCTTCTATTGGTTTTGGATTAGAAAATGTGGATTCTTTTACACCGTCAGCCATAAACCGTAATGCAAGATCAACTCTTCTTATTGGTGCTACATCAACTGAGACATGGTATACAGTTCCACCATAAACAATACGTGTAGTATCTTCGTTTGGTGCAGAGTTCTCTATTGCACGAACTAAAATTTCTACTGGGTTTTTTCCTGTTTGTAGGTAAATTATTTCAAATGCAATCTTTACAATATTATAAATATGGATTTTTTTTCCTGCCATTCTACCAGTATTTTTTGCATGTTTTTTACCAAAATGCATCATTTTATTCACTAATCGTTCAACTATGTTAACATCAGCTTTATTGAAACGCTTTAATGCAGAACGACCATAATCCATTGGAAATATAGCTTCTTTCAAAGAAATAGCATTTTTGAGACCTGGATCTTTAATTTCAATTTCAGATAAATCCCATTTCCTAAATAGCAAAAGTTTTTCTGTTGACATTTAGTTATCGCCTTGGTTTTTCTTTCTTACCAATTACTAGTTGTTTTAAAGATGTATCATTTACTTTTGAAACTTTGTATCGTACTCCAGGAATATCGCCCATAGCACCGCCCTGAGTGGCACCCATACCTTCGATATGTACTTCATCATGTTCATCGATAAAGTTCATTGCGCCGTCTCGTGGTAAAAATGCCGTAACTGTTTTTCCATTTTTTATTAATTGAACTCTAACACATTTTCTAACAGCAGAATTTGGCTGTTTTGCTTCCACGCCTACTTTTTCTAAAACAATTCCTCTTGCCTGTGGTGCACCACCTAGTGGGTTGGATTTTTTATCCAAGCCCAGTTTTCTTCTCTTATATAGTGATATTGACCAACGTTGTCGTTTTTTCTTTGCCTTCAAAATTCTGCCTGCAAATAAACCAAG
>JYMV01040242.1_pt1 | contig 14661 bp, 18 predicted proteins | sample 338911 | NCBI WGS metagenome assembly JYMV01 (sample SAMN03354496, study PRJNA234377) | hydrothermal vent metagenome | biome: Deep sea; feature: Hydrothermal plumes at the Eastern Lau Spreading Center, Western Pacific Ocean; material: Seawater | place: Tonga | collected 2009 | depth 2000 m m
TAGGAAACACCTTTTCAACATCACGTCGCTCAATATAGAACAATGCTATCGGGGAAAGTTCATGATTCACCATTTCCAGCCGCCATTCATGCCCAAGTCAGACGCGCCCTACAGTCCGATGGTTCTGGATGAGAACTATGCTTATCTGTCAGGGCTGGTGGCTGCCGACTTTCCGGAAGGCCAGGCAGTTCTAGGAGATGTTGAGAAGGAAACTCAAGCAGTGATGACTGCGATCGGCAGGATGTTGGCAGAGTTCAACCTCGACGTGGGGCAGATCGTACGGGTTGACGTGCATCTTGTGACGCTGGATGACTTCGACGCAATGGACGACGTCTACCGAGAGTTCTTCGAGAAAGACAAGTACCCGGCGAGAACCACCACCCAATCGGCAGGGCTTTTCGGTGGGAGTCTCGTTGAAATCACCTGCATGGCGAGACGACGGCGGTAACCGCGAGTTACCGTCTACCTGACACCTGAATTACCAGGCTGGATTAGTGTCCTCGGCGCTGTTATTGGTGAGGCGATTCTGACTCTTGCCGTCGGCGCTCATCAAGAAAATGTCGGCATCGCCGTCCAGGTAAGACACGAATGCGATCTGCTTGCCTCCCGGAGACCACACTGGTTGGTTGTCCACTATAGTGTTGAAAGTCAGGCGCGTGGGTCGCGCGCCTGACTTGGTGATGGTGTAGATTTCAGGGTTGCCGTCGCGCTCCGAGACGAACAGCAGGGACTGGCCGTTGGGCGACCATGAGAGGTGGTACTCCGGGGCATCGCTCTCGGTCAGACGCTTGAGATTGCCGCCGTCGGCGTCCATTATGTAAATTTCAGCGTTTTTATCTCGGGTGGACAAGAAGGCCAGTTGCCGGGAATCGGGAGACCAGATGGGGTTATAGTCCAGTGCATCGGTCACTCGGTACTCGTTCACGCCGTCGGGGTTTCGGATGTATATTCCCTGGTCTGGCCCGCTCTGCACTGTGAAAGCCACGGAGTTGCCATCGCTGGACCAGTCTCCCACCTGGTAGCCTCCAATCGAGGTGAGCAAGGCAGTCTTCTCCTCGCTGACTAACGTCACATAAATGTTGGAGTTAGCGCCGTCATTCTTCACATACGCAATGCGGTCATTGGAAGGCGACCATCGTTGGCTGCTGTGTTCCGCGCTGCTATGAGTCAGGCGTGAGCGCTCGGTGCCGTCGATGCGCATCACCTCCACGGCGGTGTCCCCCGGCACTCCAGACAAGAAAGAGACGAGCCTACGGTTCGGAGACACCACGGGAGTGAACTCGTGGGTCCGAGTATTGGTCAGATTGGTCAGCTTCTCTCCATTGGCGTTGACCGAGTAAATCTCCAGGTTGCCGTCTCGGTCCGAGGTGAAGATGATAGAAGATGCGGGCGAGCTGCAACCCAGCCCCGCCAGAATAAGAATTACGACAATTGTCAAAGCAACTTTGGTAAACAAAAGGCCACCCCGCATGTGCCAGAACCTACCAGCCATTCAGAATATCAGTCGAGAGCATACATCAAAAAAGGCAATATAGCTAACCTAATTAAAACTGGGATTGAGAAGACATCCAAAGTATTTCAACGCTTCAGGGGGCTATATTGGAGGTATGCTACCATAGGCTCCGGCATTCCAACCAAGACTGGTTTAGGCCTTCGCATGCCCGATTTCAGCCATGTGGGCCGCCACGATTCCTCGTCCTCTTGAGTTCTTCAAAACTTTTCTAAGGCTCATGTAATTGCGATTCAAAAATTTCGACCCTATACCCGTGTATCTGCTGATGGGATTTGTTGAGGGCGCTGGATTCGCGTCCTTTGCGACCATGGCAGCTGTTTATCGAATCACGGAGGCGGGGCTCAACCCCCTGGAGCTGATCTTGGTGGGCACGGCGCTGGAAGCGGCGGTGTTTCTATTCGAGATACCAACAGGCGTTGTGGCCGATGTGTTCAGCCGTAGATTGTCCCTCATAATAGGGTTCGCTCTGATCGGGGCCGGGATAATGCTGGAGGGAGCGTTCCCGCTGTTCGGCACGATTCTGCTGGCCCAGGCAGTTTGGGGGGTCGGCTACACATTCACCAGCGGAGCGCGTCAGGCGTGGCTGGCCGACGAACTCGGCGACGACGGTGGGGTTGGAGACGTGTTTCTTCGAGGCTCCCAATTCACACGGATGGGCGGGTTGTTGGGCATTGGCCTGAGCGTGGCGCTGGCTTCGGCGTTCATCGCCCTGTCCCTGATCGTCGGAGGGGCGATCATATTATGTTTGGCCGTCGTGCTGGTTTTCGTGATGCCGGAGCGGGGATTCACCCCGACCCCGCGCTCCGAGCGTCAGACGTGGAACTCCTTGAAGACCACTTTGAGTTCTGGAATAACGGCGGTCCGGATGCACCACGTCCTGATGGCAGTTATCGTAATTGAACTGTTCTACGGGGCGTCCAGTGAACCATTCGACAGGTTATGGGGAAAGCACATGCTTGACTCCTTCGCGTTCCCGGCTATTTGGAATCTTAATTTTGTGGTGTGGTTCGGAATAATCGAAGTTATCGTGCTGGTATTCGGCATAGGGGCGACGGCTCTCCTTCGTCGGGCAGTGGACGTTGACCTAGCTGGCGTGCCCCTGAGAATCCTCACGGGCGCAAACGGGCTAACTATGGGCGCGGCGCTGGTCTTCGCGCTATCGGGAAACTTCGCTCTGTCTGTCTCAATGGTGCTACTCACTGCGCTTGTGCGGAGCGCAACAGGCCCGGTTGTGGACGCCTGGCTCAACCAGATGGTGGAGTCAAGATACAAAGCAACTGTGTTCTCTCTGCACAGTCAGTCTAATGCATTTGGGCAGGTGGTTTTAGGTCCTGTCATGGGCGGGATTGCGATACTGACGTCGGTTCGCGCCGCGCTAATTGGGGTTGCGGTTCTGCTGGTTCCTCCCCAGGGGATATACGCGTGGCTGGGGTTGCGGCGCTCGGAGGGTGACTCTGAAAAACAAAAGTAACCTCTCGGGCGGTTGTTGGCACTACATATTGAACGCGTTCGATCAAGGGATTCAGATGGAACAAATGTTAGATGCCGAACTGGCAGCTCTGGCCAGAGCAAGAGACCGTGACGCCTTCGGGAAACTGACGGAACGATATTCTCTGATGGCTCGGCGTGTGGTATACCGTGCCCTCAGTCATCACGACGCCGCTCAAGAGATCACTCAAGAGGCCATAGTGCAGGCTACCTGTCGTTGGACAGACTGCGGAACCCGGATCGGTTCCAAAGCTGGCTGTACAGAATCGTCCTGAATCTCTGCCGGCATCACATCCGAGATCGAGCCGCGAATCGCACGCTGTCCTATAAGTCGTTAGTTGGTGGAACCACTGGCGCCGGACTTCTGACGTCGGACACCGAGCCTGGGCCCCAGGAAGTGGCCGAGGCCCGCGAATTGGCTCGATCTGTCAGAGACGCGGTGGACATGCTCTCGCCTTCGAATCGGGGAGCGAAGTTGATGTACTACTTCGACCAGCCAACCGTTCGGGAGATAGCCCTGCACCTGGGAATCTCAATATCGGCGGTCAAGGGGAGGCTTCACAAGTCACGGAACATTCTTCGCGAGACACTAGAGCCGTTGACCGCATTGTTGGAGGGTGTATCCGCTCGAGCGTAAGAAGAAATGAAAGCCATGGTCAAGGTCTCGATTGCTGACGTCCTGGGAATAGAGAACACCGACGAGGAGATGGCCAGGACCACCCAACAATTTGTGGTTGTGCTGAAACAAGATGGTGGTAACAGAGCGTTCCCGATATGGGTCGGCCCCGCAGAGGGCGAGGCGATTGTGATGGGGTTGAAAGACATCCAGCTTCCCAGACCGATGACCCACAATTTTATCGCGAATCTGCTGGACGCGGCGGGCGTGGAGATTGAGGAGGTGCGGGTGGAGGTTGTTGAAAGGGACACATTCATTGGCGTCGCGAAGATAAGGGTTGGGGATGTTGTGAGTGAAGTCGATGCCCGACCGAGCGATGTCTTTGCCCTGGCGGTGCGGACCGGCGCTCCTATATATGCTGCCGAAGACGTAATTGACCGCGCAGGAGTAGAAATCCCTCTCGAAACCTCTCCAGCATTAAAATGCGAGGCCGAGATCACGAACATGGGCAAGTTAGCCGAAGATATGATCAACTCCATGCAGAAAGCCAGCGAGCAACGCTCAAAAGCTCAGGTGACCCATAGCACAGAAGAATTGTCGGACCGAATGAAGAGCATGGCTCGCAATATCATCGGCCAGGTGTTCGGCGGATCGGCCTAATCTGCGGCGTTCCTCATTATCCACCATTCTCAAGCTCCCGCGCCCGCAGATAATCCTTGTAGCTAGCGTCCTGGTTGCCCTTCATATGGTGGATGATGCCGCGATGCCTGAACGCGCTCCAGTGGGAAGGGTCCAGCTCGATGGCCCTGTCTAAATCCGCCAGCGCCATGTCCAACTCTTCAAGCTCTGAATATGCGAGCCCCCGGTTGTGGTAGGCGTCTCGATACGTCGGGCCGAGCTCTATCGCTCTGGTGATGTCGCGGATGGCCGACTGAGGGTCGTTGGTGCAAAGATGCGCCACGCCCCGGTTGTTGTGGGCCATGACATTGTCCGGCTCCATCTCGATCACCCGTGTCATGTCCCTCTTGGTCTCCTCATACTCGCCCTTGTTGGAGTGGGCGTTGCCTCGACGGAAGTAGGCGCGGACGTCGTTCGAGTCCAGCCCAATGATCTCGGTCATCTCAGCGATGATCGTGTCAAGGTCTTCGTCGGGTTTGGGGTTGGGAATCAGTTGCTCGAAATTCACGGGAGTGCCTTCAGGTTTGCTTAAGAGTACGGTAGATTATACATCTCGCTATCGCAACGACGTTTGTATCGACAGAAGGAGATAGACTGTGCCCCTGAGCGTAAATGCCTTCATATTCGATTGTCACAACCCTGGAGAGTTGGCCCGATTCTGGAGCGTTGCTCTGGACTACTAGATCACGGCGGAAGAGAACGAAGCCATTGCGACTCCCTCCGATGCACACTCTTCACGACTGATGTTTCTCAAAGTCCCAGAAGGCAAGACTGTCAAGAATCGCGTTCACCTGGACCTGCGGCCCAGCGACACATCCAGAGATGCTGAAGTAGATAGATTCATTGGTCTGGGAGCGCGGAAGGTCGCGGACTTCAATGAGCATTCCTGGGCGTGGACGGTCCTGTTGGACCCGGAAGGCAACGAGTTCCGCGTCGAACAGCCGATTGACGCTTCAATGGCATGATGCTACGGTCTCGTCTGACCGGCTTATGCTGCTACAAAAATGCAGAAGTGAGGAACCCCTATGGAGGAAAAGAAGGTTGAAGCGTGCGTAGATCGGCTATTCAATGAGATGAACGCAGGGATGAGTTGCTTGAACTTGCATGTCGACCACCGTCTAGGGCTGTTCCAGGCGTTAGCAGATGCGGGTTCGGCAACGTCCCGCGATATATCCCATAGCACGGGATACGTCGAGAGGTACGTGCGCGAGTGGCTGGAGTTCATGACGGCAGGAAGATACCTAACTCACGATGCCGATTTCGAGACATTATCTCTGCCCGAAGAACACATCGCCGCTCTTTTGGACCCTGACAGCCCATCGTCGGCTATCGGAGTCATGGGCAGGGTTCCCAGCTTCGCCAGCGTGGCCGTGCTGCCCATCGAAAATCCGCAGTTGCGGTTCTACAGGCTGAATACATGAAACGGGTAATCATTGACACCGATCCCGGAATAGACGACGCGGCGGCCATATTCCTTGCGCTGGGCAGCCCTGAGCTTCAGGTCGATGCCCTGACTACCGTGTTCGGCAATACCGCCGTCGAGCAATGCACGGTCAACGCCCTGCGTATTCTGGAGGCCGCCGGCCGCGCTGACATCCCCGTGTATCAGGGATCAGGCAGGCCGTTCAACTTTGGCGCTCCGGAGTTCGCGGAGTACATCCACGGCTCCGACGGTCTGGGCGACGCAGGGTTGCCAGCGCCGTCGGTCGAGGTCCGGGATGAGAACGCCGTAATCAAGATAGTCCAGAGCGTGATGGACGCTACGGGAGAGATAACATTTGTGGCTTTGGGGCGGTTGACGAACCTGGCGTTGGCGATCAGCGTTGAGCCGCGAGTCGCGTCATCGCTGGCCGAGGTGGTGGTTATGGGTGGCGCAGTCACGGTGCCGGGCAACGTCTCGATGGTCTCAAGCGCCAATCTCTGGGGCGACCCCGAAGCGGCAGACGTCGTGTACCGCTCAGGTGCGTCGGTGGTCCAGGTGGGTCTGGACGTGTGCAACAAAGTCGAGATTTCTGCGGAACAACTTTCCAGAGTTTGGGCGGCCAGAACACCGGTCTCCGAACTGATGGAAAAAGCGACCCCTTTCATCCAGAAGGCATATGCCGAGAGGGGCCGAGAGATGGGGCCGGGGGCAGTCAAGTACAATGACGTTCCAGCGATGTCCTACGCCATCGACCCGACACTGTTCGAGACTCGCCACCTCTACGTGCGTATCGCGATAGGGAACGAGTTGACGCAAGGCCAGACTCTGGCCGACCTAGACGGCCAGACCGGGGAGCAGCCGAACACCCTCGTGGCTCTGGACGTTGACGGAGCTCGGCTGTCGGAGATGTGGGCTGAGCGGGTTTCGGCGTTGTGACCTGCTAGCTCAACCCTACGCGAGACAAGAACTCCGGCTTGCCTTGGATTCCCACATTCAGGCGGAAAAGGCCGCCTGCGCCAGGGCCTTCCTCGGCCTTGTTGCCGCCTCCGGCTGTGGTTACGTACATATCAGTCAGATCGACGCCGCCGAATATCACACTGGAGACTTTCTTGGCTGGGAACTGTATCTGCACAACCTGTTCGCCATCGGGATTGTATCGGTACAGTGATGAGCCGTCCCATCGAGCGCCCCAGACGTAACCTTCGGCGTCCACGGTCATGCCGTCTGGAATGCTGCCGTCGTCCGGAGTCTCGACGAACACGCGTTGGTTAGTGATGTCGCCAGAGTCGATGTCGTAGTCGAAGATGTAGATTTTTCGGGCCAGCGAGTCTGTGTAGTACATCTGCTTCTGGTCGGGCGAAAAACCTATCCCGTTGGACAGACCCACGCCTTCCAACACTGTTGTTACCGAGCCATCGGTGTCCATGCGGTACAGAGTCGCTGAGCGAGTATCGGTGGGCATTGTTCCGCAAAACACGCGACCCGCCGGGTCTGCGGCGACATCGTTGAAACGGTTGTCGGTCTCGCCTTCCATCTCATTGACGAGGTACTTAAGCTTCCCGTCCCGCCACACAGCGACAGAGCCTCGGTCCATAAACAGTAACAGCGAGCCGTCAGACTGGATGGTGTATCCGCCGACAATGCGGCCTTCATAAATCTGTTCGTGCCTGCGAGAGAAGGGGTTCAATCGGAAAATTCGACCACGAGGGATGTCCGACCAGTAAACCTGCCTCTCCATTGGGTGCCACAGAGGGCCTTCGCCAGTTTCGCAACGGTAGTCTGCCATCAGTTCAGGGACCATGTTGTGCCTCGCGGACTCGCGGACTCGGGGTTTCAGGTATCAAGATTAGTTCGTCAGGTTTGTCGCAGGCGACCAGATGCTTCGACTTCGCTCAGCATGGGATTTTGGCAATTTACCACCTGATACCTGACACCTGAAAACCTGATAGCTTCAAGAAGCGTCAGAGCTCGCCAGTTGGCCGAACTTGCCTTCAAAGAAGATCAGAGGATCGCCAGAGCCGACGTCGATCTGGTCCACCTCGCCTATGAAGATGGTGTGGTCTCCCGCTACGGTTTCGGCTACGACGTGACAGTCCATATGAGCCAGTGAGCCGTCAACGATGGCGCCGCCATGAGGGGACATGGTGAAGGACACTTCAACATCGCCTGTCTTCTTCTCTGTGGGTCGGGCGAAGTATTGGGCGATGGCAAGTTGTTCCATCTTCAGGATGTTGATGGCGAACCGTTTGGACTCTTTGATGAACGGATAGGACGCGGTGTTGTGACCGGCGCATACTAAGGCCAGCAGCGGGTCCAGTGAGACGGAGCAGATGCCGTTCGCTGTCATGCCGTGGACCTCTCCATCTGGCTGGAACGTAGTAATAACCGTGACGCCGGTGGCAAACTTGCCCCAGGCCTGACGAAAAAGATGTGGGTCGGACATAGCAGAACCTCGCAATGGGAGATTTGGAAGGCGGCGAACCTCCGATGGTCGTGTTTGAATTTCTCGAATTATAGTGGCGCCAGAACGATATGGAAAGTCTAACGCGCTGGTTGAACCACCATGAGGGAGTGCTTGTTCAATTCCGCCTGAACAGAACCGGAGTACGGAATGCCCTTCTGTTCGCTGATTGGCTGGCTTCGAACGTCATAAACCGTGATGTCGATTAGTTGGCCTTTCGCGAAAGGGAGACGCTGGTTTACGGATGTGTTGTCATAGGCCATCGCGAAGGCCTGTAGGCCGCTCCACACATGGGCCTTCGTTGGCTTGGCGAGAACAGCGGGCAGCCCCGTTGCCTCGGCTATCGCTTGACCCACGATGAAGGGGAATGCTTCGTGGTGGAGTTGGTTTATCAGCCACAGGTAGTTACCCTGCCCATTGGTCACGAGGTACGGCGCGGCGCGCTCCTTGCGGGCTCCGTTAGAAGTTGGGACCAGCATCGAGCAGGAGGCGAAGACACGATCTGCGGTTATCTCGTTGGAGCCTGCCAGATTGGCAACTTCCCGCAGACGGCAAAAATCCGAGAACGGAGCGAGGCTCATCGTCTGCCCCAACGCCTGTCCCGAAGCTGCGAATATGGACTCGTCTTTGGAGGCATCCTCGTTCTCTCCTTCAGAGGTCACGGCGAACGAAGTCAGCAGGGAGATGTGATACTCCACTGACGACGACAGCCCTGGATTGGCGAATGCGAATCGTGTGGGCAAACCGAACTGTCCACGCACGTTCTGCCAGGCGCCTGAGTCTGGCAACCCGACGACCGGATGGACGAACACCGGCCCTGGCTCGTTAAACGGGTCCAGTAGTGTCACAAGCTCGGCACTGAGGTCTTGAGCGTTAGTCCAGTAAAGCGCCCCATGCCAACTTCTTCCTCGGTGTCCTCGTTGCCGCCGGGGGTGAGGATGTGCGTCAGGTCCGACTTTCCGCCTTCCCACGGACTGTCGTTTGTCAGGATTGTGCGATATCCTGCCGCCTCCAGAGCGTCACCTACGTTGCCGACGATGCTGATAGAAACATGCTCGAAATACTCGTCAGCCGAGAACCCGCCTTCGCTTGGGACGCGGAACCTGTCCAGGATGATATTGACGGTGGGGCGAGCATCGTCAGGCTTCAGATGGGCAGCGATGCGTTCGAGGATGTCCGTGGTGATACCTGGCCTGGGAGAGGCGGCGATGGATGTCTCCATTTGCTGTGGTGAGAGCGGAAGGGTTTGAAGATGGTTGAGCGGGCCCTCTGGATGCCACGGACGGAGCTGGCGTTGTGGCTGGGTTGGGCGCAGGCGAGGCGGGTTGAGCAGGGTTGGATGTTGGACCGCCGGATTCTGTGTCGGCGCGGAGGCCACCGGCTCGTCTTCATCAAAGTCTTCCTCATCGTCATCCCCGCCGCAGGAAACCAGATCCAATAGCGTCATCAGACTGAGAAGAATCAAAACACTTTTGCCTGCACGCAACGAAAATCGAGAATAGACCACGAAAAACCCTCCGTTGGTGACTCCCCAATCCGGTGAATCTAGCAACGAGTTCAGCCATGGTCAATCGGCAGCTAGATTGATATTCGTATGGATCAGGACTTAAATTGACATACCCGACGGCCAGTCCTTAGAATGCAGGCACGCTTGACGATTCGATAAGACGCCTTTTGGAATCACACGCGCACTGATAACTCTACTGGAGGCTGTAACATGGCAACCAAGGCTTACATTCTAATAGAGACCGGTGTGGGCAAATCGAAAGACGTGTCCGACTCTTTGACATCGGTGTCTGGAGTCAAAACCGTGGACACGGTCACCGGCCAATATGACATTATTGCCACCGTCGAGGCGACTGACCTGAATGCGATCGGAGAGATCGTGACCGGGCAGGTTCACACAATCAACGGAATCATGCGAACCGTGACGTGCCTGACGGTCGAGTCTGATCAGCCAGCCTGATTCAGCGATTCATCGAGACTGCGCGCCTAACATTCCTCTCGGCAACCATCACGGGTAGCAGTTCTCCAATTCAGCTTGGCGCCACCTCCATGTAAGGTCTCGTCGCCATATCTGGTTTCTGCTCCTAAGTTCCTTATCTCTTCTGAACTTCACCGAATTGTGCGACAATGCGGTCGAAATTTTCAGACGCTGAAAGGAGGCGATACCAATGCCCGTCAACATTACGCCAACCGATCACAACGTGGAAGTCAACGGCCTTAACATCCATTATGTGGACTGGGGAGGAGATTCCAACCGTAACCTTCTGTTGGTCCACGGTCAGGGCGGAAACGCCCGAAACTGGGATCACATCGCCCTGGCTCTGCGAGACGAATTTCGAGTCGTGGCCCTAGACCAGCGTGGCCATGGAGAGTCGGATCACACTCGCGAGGGCTACGCAGTAACGGCCTTCGCTTCGGATCTGGCCGAGTTCGCCGAGAAGATCGGCATCACTCCATATTCCTACGTCGGCGCGTCGCTGGGAGCGCGGAACGGCATATCCTACGCAGGCGACCACTCTGACCACCTCAAGCACTTCGTCTGCCTGGACTACGGCCCCGAGATGAGCGTCGCCTCGGCCAGAAACCAGATAAGCGGCATGAACCGCCGCGCTCTGGGTTGGCGCAGTATCGACGAGTACGTCGACCAGCAGCGCATCAACAACCCCAGGCTCTCCGACGAGTACGTTCGCCATCAGGCCCAACACGCCCTCAGGCTCAACTATGCCGGAAAATATGTCACCAAGTCTGATCCGGATATGTTCTGGATAAACGGAAGTTTCGGCGTAAACGAAGTTCCCCACCTGTGGGAGCAGTGGGCGAAGATAAGCTGTCCGATACTGGAGTTGAAGGGCGGCGAAAGCGACTTCCTGTCGCCGGAAATTTGGGACCGAATGCACGAGACCCAGCCCAGCCTCCGGTTTGTCGAGGTGCCGGAATCAGGCCACGGAATCACCGGAGACAACCCTGAGTTTCTGCTGAAAGAGCTTCGCGGCTTCTTCGTGGACTAGGCGCAAAACCTAACGCTTGAGGGTCGTCGGACGTTATCTATTGTGAAGCGTCTGGCGGCCTATGAACATCTCATTGGATGAGGGCGGACGTTTCCAACGTTACAATTCGCTCCCCAAGAATCTGTCGAACGCCAAACTCAAGGACATATCGACCCGATCGCATTGACACAGGCCGATCTGTCCCCTGACTGAGGCGCCGACTTCGGAGGTTTCATCGAATGCTCAAGCGTTATCGAGTGGCTCTATTCCTAACTCTGATTGTCATCAGCGCGGCGGCTCTAAGCGCATGCGACCTGGGATCAAGCTCTCAGGACTCACCGGCCACCGCGACTGTCGTTACCGTCCCGACCGATACAGCGCCAACCGTCGAATCTGTCGTGCAACAATCGTCGCCTGCGCCTGCGCTTGCGCCCATAACCCAGTTCGCGACCCCGTCCCAAGCTCCGGTGCAGGTTCCTACGCCGATAACGGCGCCCGCGATACCGATTCAGGTCCCAGAACCGACCGTATCGGCAAGCCCGACTCAGGCTCCCGAACCGACGAGCGCTCCGAGTCCAACCCAGGCCCCAGCGCCGACCAGCGAGCCTATTGTGACGGCAGCCGCCAGCCCCACGCAAGAACCTGACACCGTGATGGTGATCGAAGGTACGCGCAGCGGCAGTGGAGCCGCCGTGGTCTCCCTGAATCCGGCTGCGGCGGAATTGACCACCGTTGACGTGGTCAAGATACTCAAGTCGTCCATCGTTCAGATAGTCTCAGAACTAGCGGCGATGGGATTTAGTAACTCGGCGCTGCCCCCGACGGGCGTCGGCACCGGCGTCATTCTCGACCAACAGGGCCACATTCTCACCAACAACCACGTGGTCGAGGACGCACAGCGACTGACTGTGACCCTCGAAAACGGCGAGAGTTTCCCCGCACAGATTGTTGGACGTGACGATATTACAGACCTGGCCGTTATACGTATTCAAGCGGACGGTCTTCAGCCCGCCAAATTAGGTGTATCCGCCGAGGTGGAGGTGGGGCAGGATGTCATCGCCATCGGGCACGCGCTGGGTCTTCCCGGTGGTCCGACCGTCAGCAAAGGCGTCGTAAGCGCTTTGGAACGTTCCATAAACACCGAGCAAAATAACACTATTGTTGACCTGATCCAGACCGACGCTTCCATCAATCCCGGCAATAGCGGAGGCGCGTTAGCGAACACTGCGGCAGAGGTCATCGGTATCAACACGGCCATCATCCAGGGTGGGCAGGGCATCGGATTCGCGATCAATATTGACGACGCGAAGGTGGTCGCTCGACAGCTTATCGATCAGGGCTTCGTGCGACGCGGATTCCTGGGCATCACGCCTGTCAATCTGACTCCGGGTATAGCAAACCAGTTGGGTCTGGACATCACCGAGGGCGTGATTCTGGCCAGGGTCATTCAGGGCACAGCCGCCGCGGAGGCAGACCTACAGGTCAATGACGTTATCGTCCGGCTGGGTAACGAGAGCATCGGCAACACCGGAGAGCTTTCCAAGTTCCTTATCGCTCACCAGCCCGGCGAGACTGTGGACATCGTCATCATACGGAACGACCGCGAAGTGGTAGGCAAGCTGACCCTGCGAGACAGGCCTGGCTAGTCTTAGGATTCGCAATTCTGAGTTCGCAAACGAAGAATCTGGTTGTCCGCAAATCGGCGGTTGTTCCACGGCGACCAGATGCATCGGTGTCGCTCAGCATGACAGTGAATAATAGGGGAGTCGGAAACGGCCCCCAATTTTCTAAACGGTGCGGTGCGTTGGATTGCGCCACGCCATGCCCTCGGTGCGACGCATGAACTCGGCGTGCAAACGTGCGCTGGAGGCGATGATGCCGTCGCTAAACAACCCTGCTCGACTGCCTGCGCGGTCGGTGACGACGCCTCCGGCCTCCTCGATCAGGAGCAGGCGCCACCTGGTCCCAGGGTTCCAATCGGTGGTTGAAGTATATGTCGTACCGCCCAGCGGCGGCGTAGGATATTCCCAGCGCCGCCGACCCCAGGTTCGCGTTGAGCCGACGTCGTTCAACATAGCTTGGATGACTTGCAGTCCGTTGGACGCTCCGTCGCCACCGGCGTAGCTCAGGTCGAATCCGACCACTGATTTCGATAGGTTGGGCCTGTCCGAAACGTGTATCGGATCGTCGTTCAAGAACGCTCCTTTGCCTCGCTCGGCGTGGAACATCTCGTTGCACATTGGGTCGTAGTTCACGCCGACCAGCGCCTCGCCGTCAAGAGCCAGTCCCACCACCAGCGAGACGAAGGGTATCCCCCAGGCGTAGTTTCGAGCTCCATACATCTGGATCAACGATCCATACGTAGCCTTCATCAGGCCTCGCGCCGGCCGACTCTTCTCCCAGCAGTCCCATGTCTGGGAACTCGCGGGCAAGCTCGGCCATAATGAAAGCTTCCGACTCCTTGTCCAGGTTGGTTACGAAGTCGTTGCTTCCCTTCATTGAGATTTCCTTGGCCTGGTAGAACCGCCCCAACAGGATTTCGCCCGCTTTGTAGGACACCTCAATGGCAACCTGCATCGCTGTCTTGCAGCTGACGCTCAGAGGTATTTCTGCCATTTTGTCTCCTTTGATGTGAGCGTAAACAGTCGTGATTCTATTCCAGTTAGGTTTGTGGCAATGTATCAAACGGACACCGACGCGGACAAGCGGAGAGCGCTTACCGGTCCATACTGATTGCCAGAAAACCTGTCAATCTGACGATCTCTCGTCTTGATGTTTCGACCTCGTTCTGTGCTACTATCGAGCCCTGTTTCAGGGAGACGAGGCTGAACGATGACCACCACCGCTAATCAACCCAAAGAGCTATGGGAAGCAGTCCTGGGCGACCTGCAAATGCACGTCACGAGGCCCAACTTCGAGACGTGGCTCAAAAACACCGTGGGCATCGCATTCCGTGACGGCGAATTCGTGGTTGGCGCTCCAAACGCCTTCGTGGCCGAGATGCTGGAACAGCGGATGTACTCTCTCATATCTCTGACCGCTGAACGGGTGGTCAAGGGCCCGGTGGAGGTCCGATTCCAGGTGCTGTTGTCCGAGGAGGTTGATGCGGCTGACGAGCCCGAAGACGCAGACGATCAACGGTTGACTGAAGCGGAGCCAACGGGAGTTCTCCACCCAACGTTCAACCCCAAAGCCAGACTAACCACACTGAACACGAAATACACCTTCGGGCGTTTCGTCGTGGGCAAATCCAATGAGTTGGCTCACGCCGCCGCCGAGGCTGTGTCGAATCGGCCCGGCGAAGTGTATAGCCCCCTAGTGCTGTACGGCGCCGTCGGACTGGGCAAGACTCACCTGATGCACGCCATCGGGCATCGTGCGGTTGCCAACGGCCTGTCCCTCATCTACGCGACCACTGAGGAGTTCACAAACGAGTACATCAAGGCCATTGGAGAAGGCCGAACCGAAGAGTTCAGAGACCGCTACCGT
>JYMV01023248.1_pt1 | contig 14654 bp, 13 predicted proteins | sample 338911 | NCBI WGS metagenome assembly JYMV01 (sample SAMN03354496, study PRJNA234377) | hydrothermal vent metagenome | biome: Deep sea; feature: Hydrothermal plumes at the Eastern Lau Spreading Center, Western Pacific Ocean; material: Seawater | place: Tonga | collected 2009 | depth 2000 m m
CGGCGACCCAATTACTTGGTAAGCCAGAGGCAACTGCCGAGTATCAATCAATGCTGGATGAAGCATTTACAGCATTCGAGTTTAACGATGCCGAAAGTAATGATATGCTAAAATTTGCCTCAACCCCAGATAAGATGAAAGAAATGGATGAAAAATATTTTCAACAGAGTGAAAATTTTAGAGAAATGCAGAAAGAATATCGTGGCCAGGGAGGAAGTTTAACCTCTGAGAAAGCAGCCAGTTTTTATAAGGCTCAGCGGGATCAGGAAAAACCTAGTATAAGGGAGATGACGGATCAAGATTATATTGATCGTATTAATGGGAGGCCATTTAGTGCCGATGCCGCCTTAGAAAAATTACCAAGCGAATTTACGGAAGAGCAATTGGAAAAGTTGGAACGTGCCAAGATAACTATAAGCAAAATGAGTGCTGAACTCGAAGCAAATGAAGATCAAAATGAAGAGATCAAAATAAGTGAATTGGTAGATAAGGTCGCGGAACTCAAAGGTAGTAATAAAGAGATTAAGGAAGATCTTGATGATTCAAACAAGCGTGGCGGTGCGATCTTCGCAATTAGTGTATTTGTTGGTCTTATAACAGCAACATTGGCTGGTGCTGGTGACCAAGCTGCAGTAATGGATATTGATATGATTACGACTATTCCAGATCAAATAGCAGCATTACAAGCTGGTGGATTTGGAGCAGATGCAATAGTTGAAGCACTTAAGAATTTTCATGCTAGCGGCATGGAGGCTGGATCGGCGTTAATGGATTTTATAAAAGGGGCTCCAACCACTGAGGTTATTCAAACTACCAAAGCAATCATTACTGGGTCAGGAGGAGGTGCTATTAGCGATGCCGTATTGATGACAGAAGCTGCATCAGCAAAAGATATGATTACGCCTGGTGGTTTAGAGGCTATGAAGGCAGCTGCCGAAGAGTCATCCAGGTTTCACCCCCCTAGTCATAACTGGAATGAGCCAAGTTAAAATTAAATAACTGCCGAAATAGACAGTAAAGAAAACCAAAAAAGCGAGATAAATATCTCGCTTTTTTGTCCTCTCCTCAAAGGTAGTTTTATCTAACAACTAATACATTTATAATTTGTACATCAAATCCTTGTAATAAGGATAATTCGTGAGCTTCTTTGTTTATAGTTTTGCTATCGGCATCATCATTAATCGAGAAATTAAACTTATCAATTTGACCACCTTCAACATATTCCACAAGTATATTTTTCATTACGCCTTCTCCTCATAGCTTAACAGTTCATCGCCGGCAAGGGAATTATAATCTTTTTTATATTTGGCCCAACCTTGCGCATATTCTTTAAACCAAGCAATAGCATCGGTAGAATTAGTTGCACTTGTTTCTCTACAAGAGTATTCGGAATTAATCACGGCATCAACACGATATATACCACTATCTAGTTTAATAGCAGCAATATCATTAAAAACTAATTTTTCACTTGGATTGGAAACATTTGGATATCCCATAATCAACACTTTTTTTCTTATTTAATTACAATAATTATAACATTTAACGCCATAATTGTAGTGAAATTGTTGAAAAACCCCCAATTCCCCAAAAAAAACCAACAAAATTCCTTGCACTTCAATAAGAATCTTTATATAGTATATAAAGAGACTTTCTTCTTTTTCTAATAACTAAATATAGAGAGGTATACTATGGACGTTCAAGCATTAATGCATTCAATTATTCAGCGAATAGCTACGGGGCCTGACCTTAGTAAAAACATTGATTTTGAAGAAGCTAGGGATGGCATGCAAGCCATTCTCCGTGGCGAGATTGATGATGTTCAATCGGCTATCTTCCTGATTGCATTGCGTATGAAGCGCGAGACCATGGAAGAAAACGAAGGCATTTTAGCAGCAATTTTAGCAGAGAGTGACAAACAAACCGTTAATGTTGAGCATTTGGTAGATTTGGGTGACCCTTATAGTGGTTATAACCGCTCTATCCCTATTTCATCGTTTTTACCACCTTTATTAGCTGAATTAGGATTGCCAACAGTGATCCATGGCTTGGATAGTGTTTCCCCAAAATTTGGCTTAACACACCGCCATATTAGCGAGGCATTAGGGCTAAGCGTTGATCATTCAACAGCTCAAGCTAAAGCCAGATTAGAGGACCCAGCCATTGGCTGGAGTTATATTGACCAAGCAAGTTATTGTAGGGGATTGCATAATATTGTCTCTTTACGTGATCGCGTGGTTAAGCGCACGGTTATTAACACAGTAGAAACTTTAATTGGTCCCCTGCGAGGAAAAACCACTCACTCTATTTTAGGCTACGTGCATAAACCTTATCCACCAATTTACGCCCATTTAGTTAAAGCATCTGGCATGGACAGCGCTTTATTGGTGCGTGGTGTTGAGGGTGGTGTAATTCCATCATTACGCCAAAAAGGCTTGATGGTTTCTTATGAGGGTATTGAAGAGAAGGATCGTGTAGATATTGATCCAAAGTTACTGGGTATAGAGCAAGATATGCGCGCCATTTCATTTCCGGGAGAATTGGATGTCCACCAAAACATTCCTGAATTAGCAGACTACACAGTTAAGTTAGGAAGGGCTGCCATTGCAGGCGAAAAAGGTATGTTTTATGATGGGCTTGTTTTGTCCGCCAGCTTAGTGCTTTGGCATACTAAAAAATCCAAATCATTATTGGATGCATCACAGATAGTGAGAGAGGTGTTAGATTCTGGAAAAACTCTGTCTCGTCTAATATGATTAGACAAGGAAATGGAAGTTTAGCTATCGGTTAAACATGTATTGAGATAGCTTTAGGCCACTTGATTTTTCAAGGTGTTTAAGTTCTTTTACAGTGATATAAATAGTATGCGCGACTTCTTCTGCCGTAGCTTCACCATCCATATGCAAGTTTTCATCTTCAAGACGGTCATTCAGTCTTAAAGCTTGTTTTTTAAAGTATTTTGTTTTTTCAAGGTCATTATTAATTTCAATAACGTTATTTCGAATATAACATCCAGCCTCGACCGCCACTGATTTGTCATTAGTGATTTGTTTAAATTCACCAAAATTATTTTCAATAATAAAATCCATAATCTACCTTTTTTTCTTATTTAATTACAATAATTATAACATTTATTGCCATAATTGTCGTTAAACGCGAGTCGTGTAGCTATCGTCATTCCAGTCGATAGAGAAGCCATTGCCAGCAGCAATCTTAGTAAGCATAGATTCAGTCATTTCAATTGGCTCAACAAAGTCATCACCACCAACTGCCCAACGAGAATCTTCCCAACAATCATCATTTGTCTTTGGATTAAAACCAGAAGCATAAATAACAGTCGATCCCTCACCTTTACCAACATTAAAGTTCTTGCTATTACCACTCATCACGTAGATACCATCGTCCTTAACCAGGTCTAGATGATAAGTTTTTTCCATTTCTGGATATAATCCATATGGGTTTGAGAATTTTTTAGCTTCTAATGTATGTTTAGCGATAGAAGAAAGGTTCTTAGATTTTTTAAAGGTCAATTTCATGTTTTTCTCTTTTATGTTTAATTATTATAATTATAACATTTAAGCATGAAAAAGTTAAAAATCGAATTTAGATAACGATCCCAGCTTCTCTAATACGCGCCTTCCATGCTCCACCAGTTTGTTGTTCTTTTAATTGAATTCTCATCCAGCGAAGCAGATCTTCCTTGTCGCCTTCTTTCAGGTTTGGATTTACTTTCAGCGAGCTGATTAATAATTCGATTTGATCTTCTTCTAAGCCGTTTAATTGCATAATTTTATCCTTGTTTTTTATATTTAATTACAGCAATTATACCTTGTTTTCATATATTTTTGTGATTTTTTAGCTAATATTGAAGAATACAATCATTTTTACTAAGAATTCATGAGAAAGAAAGAAGAAAGCCAAATAATTGTTGGCGTAGATGAGGCAGGCAGGGGAACTTTGGTCGGTTCAGTGGTAGCAGGCGCCGTGATAATGCCACCCGGTTTAGAAATACCAGAATTAACCGATTCGAAGAAACTCAGCGAGAAAAAAAGGGATTTGCTTTATAAAATCATCACCGATGAATGCCAATATGCCATTGGTGTGGTAGATGCGAATATGGTTGACGAAATAAACGTTTTACAAGCCACCATGCTTGCGATGAGATTTGCGGTCGAAAATTTAAACACAAAATACGACAAAGTATTGGTGGATGGCAATCGATGTCCCGACCTAGAGAATTGCACCGCGATAATAAAAGGCGATTTGACCGAGCCAGTAATCTCAGCCGCCTCAATAATAGCAAAAGTAAGTAGAGATCGACAGATGTATGCGTTAGATGATCTTCATCCAGAATACGGTTTTGCGAAACATAAGGGTTATGGAACCAAAATCCACATGGCGGCGTTAGAGAAGCATGGCCCAATAATTAACCAGCACCGCTTTACCTTTGCCCCGATAAAAAGGCTATTAGACCGAGAAACCACGATTGAAATATCAGAAAAAACATATAGTCTAAAAGACTCTAGGCCAAAAAGTTAAAGGTAGTAAATGATAGTTTTTAAAAATAAGTATTTCCTTGCAATTATGATGTTCGCGACATCATTGACTGCGTACGCCCTCATCGAAATAGTAGATAATAAGGCTCAAAATGAATCTATATATACAATTGAGCTCCCCCAGAAACATTTTTTAAAGCCATATAAGCCATTGGTAAATTTTATCAATACTGATCTTTTGGTAAGTGAGGCGAAGAAGTTGATAGCCAAGAAAGAATATAATAAAGCATATAAAATGCTCAAACCACAAGAGTATGAACTAAATGAAAACATAGAGTTTAATTACCAGTTCGGAGTTGCATCTCTGAGGGCTGGTAAGTATCAAGACGCAATCTATGCATTTGATAGGGTTAGTGATGAAGATCGATATCACTTGGGTTCTCGACTAGATTTGGCCATAGCATATTACTACTTAGGAAACCTGCCCTATGCAAGGAAAGAGTTTGTTAAGCTGGGGCAAGCGGAAAGGGTTCCAGCATTCATAAGCAAAACTATTAAGGCATATATAGCAAAAATAGACGCTGAATCAGCGGCGGGATCACCGATGAAAATCACAGCGGCCATCAAGACTGGATATTCCTCAAATATAAATTCAGGTTATGACGGTGATTACGTATATATTCCTATTTTAGATGCCCAAAGTAAGTTATCTGACGATAGCAAAAAACAAGGTTCGTCGTTTATAGAAGCGACTCTCGCAATAAGCAAGACCCATGAAATTTCAAAAGGAGCCAGCGTCAAGGCAGATGTAGTATTAAAGAAAAAGACTTACAACGCAAATAAAAACCTCGACCAGTCAAGTGTAGCATTTGGCGTGTCTGGTAAATATAAAGTTGCCGGATATGACTTGGAACTTGGAAAAAATTATTTAAATTCAAGTCTGGGTGGTAATCCAAATTACACAACAGAAACGACCCAGGTCAAAGTGACCACGAGGCCAAGTAAAACGCAAAAGCTAAGTGCAGCAATGGGGTTTAGTTCAACAAAATTTGACTTGGACGCCTCAAAAATCAATAATTCCACCGGGAATTCCTTAACTTTATCAGCCTCAGATTTGATTTTCGCCGATATTGGCGCGGGTATAGATTACACCCATAATTCAAAAATAATGGATGATAGTACATCTTCGAACGGCGATAGCAAAGCTAATAGTATAAGGTTATCAATGAGAAAGAGACTGTTCGGAATAGCCGCCAATCTATCATTTGGATATCGTGACGAAAAATACAATGCAGAAAATCCACTGTTTGAAGAATTTAGACATGATGCGACAACCACAATAAGTATAGGCGGCGAAAAGTTGTTGAGCAAAGGTAAGTCATTTGATTTATATATCGGATATAATAATACTACCTCCAATATAGAATTGTACAGCACCGACAATATTACCACCAGCATAGGCTATAAGAGCTCTTTTTAGACATGGATTTTCATTCAGAATAGTGTAATATATTATTAAATCAAAATAAATAATAGTGGGAACTTCATGAAAAAAATATATTTAATAATACTATCTATCTTTCTGTCGACTGCAGCAACGGCAGAAGAGGACATAGGTAAATTTTGGAAGGCGAAAAAGACGACAATAGATTCAAAGAAGGCTTATAAAGGCACAAAGATTAAATTAGGACAGCTTATAAAGACCTCTAACTCAGGGCGAGCTAAGGCCGAAATAATGACAGTGGACGATTCGCGTTATTTGATTTTTAAAAATACCACGATAAAGTTCGATCGATTGGAGATGGATGGTAAAAAGTGTAAAGGATTAAGGGCAACCTTGGTTTCAGGGAAAATAAGGAGCACTAGTGGATCATGTGGCGATGGAAAAACAGAAATAAAGACATCGTTAGGCGCGGCTTTCGCGTGGGGAACTGATTATGATTTAGTATATATACCGGAAGGCGAAATTTTAGAAGGATATGAAGATGTTGCCCCTGGTTTTTATCAAAAAGTCAACGAAGGGCAAGTTAAAGTGTCGAATGATGCCGGTTCAATAATGGTGAATCCTGGCGAAGCATCATTTATATCTTTTAATGATATGCTGGCACCATCATATATACCAACGCCAAAGTTTTTTTCCAAAACCGAAAAAATCATAGGAAAGCCCACCGAGAAATTGAAGAAAAAACTAAAGGAAATTCAAGATCGCGAAAAGCAGCCAAAGAAGAAAAAAGTAGCCAAAGAAAGCGAAAAGCCTGCAAAGAAAAAAGTAGTTAAGGATAGCAAAGAGACAAAAGCCAAAGAAAAAATAAAAGAGCCAAAAGAGAAAGAAGAAATCAAGGATACAAAAGCCAAAGAAGAAGGAGATAGCGAGAAACCAACAAAGAAAAAGACAAAAATATTATTTGGTTTGATTGAGGTTGATGAGGATTCAGCGTTTGCCTGGATGGGTTCTTCGGAAGAAGAAGAAGAAAAAGAAAAGAAGAAGTCTGGCGATCTAATGGTTGACCGAGTAGTTTATTACGATCCTGAGGAAGAGGAAGACCAGGCATTAACAGACCCAGTAGGGGATGAGCCAGTGGATCAATCCGATAGCGAGAGTACGGATATTTTCCTAAAAGATATAGAAGATGATATTAATGAGGAGCCAATTGACCCAGTAGATCCGATCGACCCAGAGGAGCCAATCGACCCAGTAGATCCGATAGAGCCAGTGGATCCGATCGAGCCAGTAGATCCGATCGAGCCAGAGGAGCCAATAGAGCCAATAGAGCCAGAGAAGACCATAATTTCCAGAAGTAATGTTGATTATCCTGTGGAAATAGTTGAGGACTTGGTTTCCGGTAAAACTACTAGTACCACGCCAACATATGAAAGAATAGAGTACAGCGATGGTACTAATGAGGATATTTTAAAATATCAAAGCATAGAAGTATTGTTGTTAGAGGTAGTAATAAGGTATGAAGATGAATTTACCAAAGACGGTGAAGACCCAGAAGAAATGTATAGGGATATAGAGTCTGACGATGAAACCAAAAAGATAAAGGAATACTATAAGAACTATACGGACGGTATTTATAAGAATGGATATAAATATTCATCAAAAACAAAGACATCAAAGGTAATTGATGCTAGTGGAGGCATAATAGAGCGAGAGACAATAGATATTATATACGAAAACCAAAAAGACTTGGATTATGAGGAAGAGGTACATTTGAGAGATGTTTCTAGGGAAGAGTTTTTTTATCGCGAGGTAAAAACAACAACCAAGACGTTGGGCGAATGGCAAGACCATGGTGAAATAATAGTTAGTGAAATAGAAGGCACGGAGATTGCTGCACCTGATGAATATAGTTTTGATAGAAGTGTGAAGACTACGAAGTACCATAGGTCCAATAGTAATAAACAGCCACAAAAGAAAGAAGAGACAACGGTAGTAATAACTGAATATTTGGATGAAGTTGGTGCTGAAATTGAAGAGAAACTTCGAGACGTTAATATTGAGACAGTAGGAACACAAGATAGAGATCTAGATACCACCTTTGGTGAGCATTTATATACAATGCAGGAGTCTAAATTAGACGATATAGCACCTTGGGTGAATGATGGTGTTCCACAAAAAGTTGGCACCCTAACCAATGCAGAGTCTGTCGCACTAATGGAGACTACTGAAGGCAGCACAGTAACTAAAACAAAGTATTATTACACAGACGAAAATATCCAAAACCAAACGCAATTGATAAAGCCATATATATTAACAGAAAAACTAGATCCTAATGGTGATCAGATGGCAGATTTCATGCCGATGAAAGATTACCAAACCACTGAAAATACCACAGACACCAGACAAATACCCGCTGATCCATCACGGGGAGATTTAAAAAGGGTTGTTTTAGGCGGAAGAGAAGATGATATTTTCGGAAGTCCAATATTGACAGGGAATAATATAGTCGTGACAGGCGAGTATGGAGAGAGATTCAGCGTAGCAGACGATGAGCTTAGGGTCATATCAGAGAGTCTTTATGATGATTTATTTCATACAGTAAACAGTGCAGCAAACGGCGTTGATACTATTGAAATAGAGGTTTCTATTGCTGACGGCCCAAATGTTAAATACGAGATAACCCCAACCGACAAGCGTTCGGATTATTCTTCATTTTTATCAACTAAATTTTATTTTTCTGACCCGATCCTACCTTTTGGATTAGCAAGGCGTTCCCAAGAAGTGAAGATCGGAACTCCAACTATTAATGACGATGGCTCTCTATCTGGCAATAATGACGAAGCAGTGATAATAGGCCAGGAGATGGGTTTGGACACAGAAAGTATAAACGAGGAAGACCAAACAATAAATAACGGCGGTTCCACAATACATTATGGCGTAGGCACGAGTAAATTTGATGATGATGAGCAATCAGCATACATATATGAAGAGCGGTCAAATGATTTAAATTTAAGCGGAGATGATATGGGTATGAAGCTGCCAATGTCCGGAGTGGTAGTATATGATTTAGTGCCTGGTGCTCAAAGCAAAATTTTGATAACCAGTTCGGAAAATCAAACAACGGTAAGAGACGACGAAGGACGTTTTGAGCTTAATAGTGTAGACTTAAAAATTAATTTTGGAGCAAGCACCGAGAATGTCGACGTCACCGTCAAAATTAAGGATACATCAATTGGAAATGATGGAAAGATTTTTGAATCAAACCCTCTAACGACAACACTAAGACGAAGTAAAGAAATCCAAGACGATGCAACCATCAGTGGTTATTTTGTTGGCACAAATGCCGGCAGTTATTCTGAAGATATAAGCACTGATACGGTATTAACGAAAAAGTTAAATAATACCGAACAAAACCCATTAGATGAAGAAGGAGATTTATCCGTAAGTGGTGTGATGATGGGAAATAAAGGTTCTCACGTCGGTATGGGATATAGTCAAGGGATTACAATTGATAATGCCGTCGATGTGGCTAGCGGCACAGCATTGCTGCAGGCTAGAACTTACGATGGTATATCAGCCCCAACTCAAACCGATACAGAGGAAAACGTAGTTTTTACAGATTTATCATCTGCTCAATCGAGTGATAATGATTCATCTTGGGGTTGGTGGAAAAAAGAAGCAGATCGCATAGATCAAGAGCTTGGAACAGAAAATCCTAGTTTAATGGGAGCTATCGGCACGGCAGATAGCCAAACACAGAATCTTTATAGTGATTTTATAAGTGGCATGGATTCCAATGAGCCAATGAATTTGAGAAAATCTGGTAGCATAGACTATGATATTAGGTCAAATACTAATTTAACGATTAACGCTGCGAATGGATCAGAAGTAAGCGATAAATATCACTTAACAGGCGCCGGTTTGAATATCAATTTCGGCAATAGTGATGTTGATACAACGCTAACGGTTTCGGAGACGGATTCATCGGGTCAATTAATAAATTCGATAACAGGTAGTGATTCTGGATTTTTAAATACGATAACTGGAAAGTTTGAGATTGATGGCGGTTATATGAATGAAACTGATGCGTTAGAGCACGATATAAGCCAGGGAATGTTTGGTGCCCGTGGTAAGGTATTGGATGACCAGGGGTCAAATGCGGGAATGGAGTTTAAGATGGCTATCGAAGATATTGATGCAAATAATCCGCTAAATAATAACACCGTAACCGGCGTAATTTTATTTAAAGAAAAAAATTGATCAAATCAAGCTGAATAAATGAATACAAAAGTAAAAAACAGACTTTCATTTCTTGGCTACCACCTTCTGGCAATAATTTTTATCCTGGTTACGTTAAACGACTTCAGGATAATAAATCTTTATGAGTCTAACGGTAATTTGGCTAGATTGGGCGATACAGCATTCAATATAGTTAATTCCACTACATATACACAGAAACCAGCATCGGAAGATATCCAAATTATTTTAACAAATGATATAGATATTTCTCAATTTCCTTTAACCCAGGATGATGATCAGTTAGATGACTTATATATAAAGATAATACGAGACGCCCGCGGCGCAGAATATGTTGATGCAGAGACTGGCGAAGTAGAGTTTATAGAGTATGAAGAAGTAAGGGAAGAATTTTGTACGATGATGCATCCGGATTCTTCCGCCTCAAGGTATGGTGTGGTGACTGCTTTAAAAAATATTTTATCCCAGGAAATCCCTCCAAAATTAATTTTACTGGATTACATTTATCTCGGAACCTCATCTAGGTGCCAAGAGTATGATGAGGAATTAAGTGAATTAATAAAAACCCATCCAGAGATTATAGTGATAGCATCTGGAGTTAAGGCGGGCGGCGCTGCCAGTTCATTATTTGGTTTAGACCCAGGCGCATATATAAGGGGCGCAAAAAGATTAGAATCATCATCGGATAGTGAGATCCAGGATGCAATGATATTTCCTTATTTTAAGGAAATCTATCAGGAAAATAAATCGTTAAAAAATATAGGTTCTGGAAACGTAATTGTGGAGGCTCCGGTGGTGATGGAGGCTCGACTAGATATAATAACAAAAAATTATAAGGTTCCAACCGTATCGAGAGTAATGGCGAACTACTTGAATAAAAGAGTACCCGATACCGATCGAGTCGCAATAAATTGGCGTAGTAATTTGTATAAACATAAGTCAATATCTTCCGCAATCATGCCGATAAACGATGATGATTATAAGACCGCCCCAATTGTAATTTTTGGTTCAAATTTAACCGGAAAGTCAGCGGATAAGATGTATACACCAATAATGGATAAACCAACGCCTGGCGTATATGTTCAGGCAACAATATTGGATAATATAATAAATAATGATTTTATAGAGAAGGCTCCCAATTGGGTGACAGTGACGTTAATAATTATTTTTATATTTGTGGTCCATTTATCTTATTTTGGAATTTTGGTGAATATGATGCCCCAAGATTTCTTTTTGAGCAGATTATATCGCAATGATTTAGTATCTAATATGCAGGACTATTTCGCTCGTGAAGTAATCGGATTAAAGTTATTTGTTATATATGAGTTAATAGCTTTGTTGAGCGCCGGAATTATACTATACACATTTGGATATTACGTAGATGTAGTAACTCCTGTAATAGTAGGTAGTACAATGTGGACATTAATGAAGGTAGTGCATTATTTTGTTATGAAAAGATTGATAAAGGACAAGGGTTTAATGACAGAGTTGGTAGATGGTAGATACAATATGTATTTCATTAAGTGTCCAGGAAGTCTTCCAAGTAAAGGGGCTAAAAAAGAGTTTGTTGAACAGATAGAGCCATATTTCCAGAAAAACTTGAGATTGGTTGAATTTAGCCCATTTAATAGTAGTGGTATCTTTGGTTATAGGGTTGTCTCTAAGTATTATTGGTGGGTCTCGACTCGATCAATGAACCCCGATAAAGTCAGCTGCAAATATCAAGTGCAAAAAATAAAATGTCGTGAGGATGAAGAAGCGATGTCAATTGAATTTAGGTCAAATATATCCAAATTTTGGAGTGAAAAGTAATATTATTTGTTTCTAATATAATAATAGTGTATAATATACATATTGGAATTAATAATAATTTCCAGTATATTTTTTTTATAAAGTGAAAGGAGAAAGAACTATGGCGAATCAAATTTGTGGTGCAGATGTAGATGAAGAAGGTTTTTTAGTAAATCTTAAAGATTGGACAGAGGAAATTGCTATTGCGATGGCAAAAAACGATGATATTGACTTAGCAGACGAAAATGCTGACCTATATCAAGAGCGTTGGGATGTTCTTAATCTTTTACGAGATTATTTTGAAGAATATCAAATTGCACCAGCGGTGCGCGTATTAACAAAAGCGGTTGGTAAAAAAATGGGTAAAAAGTTCGGCAACTCTAAGTATCTTTATACTTTATTCCCGTATGGTCCAGGTAAGCAAGGCTGTAAGTTCGCCGGTCTTCCAAAGCCAACAGGTTGTATCTAGAGTTTACTTTAGCGAATACAAAAAAAAGCCAGAAATAAAATTCTGGCTTTTTTTTGTGCGTTTAAAAAGAAGTATTTAGTCTAAGTCTTCAATTTCTCTAAGCACTTTATTAACATGAGCACCAATACCATCGTATCCATCCCAGCCTTCCATATTTTTAATTCTTTTAAGGACGAATGGTTTAACTTCATAATCCATAAGGTCGTCTTCATATCCTTTTTTGGATTCTTCAATAAGAACCGTAAGGTATTCAGACCAAGGAGCAACCGCTACATCAAAAGAGCCAGTTTTACCATGACCGGGTACGAAAACATCTAAGTTAAGCTTCTTTGCATATTCAATAATTTCAAAATTACTAAGGATACTGGAAGATTCATCAAATCTACCAAAGCGATTATTAAATACGTTGTCACCAGTAAACAATGTTTTTGAGTTAACATGTTCGATCATGATGTCAGAGGCCGAATGTGAAGATGGAAATGGTGAGTGAATTACAAATTTCTCACTTCCAATAGTTAATTTATCTAGGTGACCAATCGAGAATGTAGGTATGGTAGGTTTAGTATCCTTGGTCAGGCCTTCTGTATATTTGGTATAAAGGTCAGCCCATCTTTCACCTTCGCCATATTCAGCTTCTCTAATCATATTCATATGCGCATAAAAGCTTGTTTTTTTATATTTATTTTTAAAGGCATGATTTCCTAACCAATGATCACCATGAACATGGGTATTAATTACGGCTAGAACAGGCTTTGTCGTAATTTTTTCAATCTCCAAGATTAGATTTTCACCAGCGTATAATGAACTGGCTGGATCAATTACTATAATTCCTTTGTCACCCTCAATAAAGGCGGGGTTGTTGATAAAGCCATCGTTTTCAATAGAAGGTATCGCCAAAGGGCCATGCATAACATAGACATTTTTACCAACATTTTCAAAAGAAAACTCACCGACGGTACCAACTTGCCACGCCAAAGTGTTAAGCGAAATAATAGCCGCCGCTAAACCAAATATATTTTTATTCATAAAATCTCCAAGTTATTAAGTAATTGTTAATCATTCAGTATATAGATAAATCACGATAAAGAAATTGATTTTTGAAGAAAAACATATAATATTCTTTCAGAATGATGGAAAAAACCACCGGAGAAGAATAAATGAACAAAAAAGCACAAAAACTCACACCAATTTTAATCTTAGCATTATCAGCAAGCGTATTCGCGGGGGATCCTGTAACTCGGTCTCAATTAGATAATATGATAAGTGGTGGCAAAGATATAACGAAGGTAGATACTTCAAGAGTGTCCGATATGAGTAAGTTGTTTGCTAATTTACCAGAGTTTAATCAAGACATATCAAAGTGGAATGTATCACAGGTTAGAACGATGTATAAGATGTTTTATAATGCGGCTACGTTTAATCAAGATATATCAAAGTGGGATGTATCAAATGTGAAGAATTTAAATTCTGTTTTTTCTGGAGCAACCGCCTTTAACCAGGATATAGGTTCTTGGAATACTTCAAGTGCTAAAAGCATGTTTGGTATTTTTAAGGATGCAGAGTCATTTAACCAGGATATCTCAACATGGGATACTGCTAAGGTAGAAAATATGTTCGGTGCCTTCTTCGGTGCTACTGATTTTAATCAGGATATCTCAACATGGGATACTGCGAAAGTAGAAAATATGTGGGGAATGTTTGACAGTGCTAGTTCTTTTGATCAAGATTTATCGAAGTGGGATGTATCAAGCGTTACTCGTGCAGACTATTTTGCTTCTGATTCATTAATGACTTGTGAAAAAACCCCGGCAATTTCATTGCATGATATAGGGTGTATTGAGGTTCAAGAGCCGATTGAGGACGTTATTGTTAAGAGGATAGAAGTTCCATCTTCTAGCGAGGTAATAACCGAAGATGCTAAGCCAGTTGTAGATGTAGAAATAACGAAGAAATTCACAAAAGATGTGAAGGATGCGCCAATTGATGCACCAATGTTATTGAAGATAACGAAGGAAGTTAAAGAAGATATCAAGGTTCCAACGATTAAAGCTCCGGCTATGAAAACAATAGTGCCGACAGTGGAAGCTGAGACTCCTAAGGTTATCAAAATGCCAACCGTTAAGGTTGAGAGTGAAGTTAAAGAGGCGATCAAGGTTCCAACGATCAAAGCTCCGGCTATGAAAACAATAGTGCCAACAGT